>Ga0307968_1000047_pt1 | contig 58393 bp, 52 predicted proteins | sample OrgLakmetagen650_FD_201834 | JGI IMG/M metagenome (GOLD analysis project Ga0307968, IMG submission 201834) | Saline water microbial communities from Organic Lake, Antarctica - #650 | ecosystem: Environmental > Aquatic > Non-marine Saline and Alkaline > Saline | place: Antarctica: Organic Lake...
CTTGCAGCTCATGCTCTTGTGCCGGCTGCTGCTCAGCGTGATCTAGTCTGTTTTCCTGCTGCTGCTGCTGTTCTTGATGTGCCACCTGTTGCAGCTCCTGTTGTTGTGCCTGCTGCTCTGCGGGATGTAGATTCTTTTCTTGCTGTTTCAGCTCTTGCTCTTGTGCCTGCTGCTGCTCAGCGTGATCTGGTCTGTTTTCCTGCTGCTTTTGCTGCTGCTGTTCTTGATGTGCCACCTGTTGCAGCTCCTTTCGTTGTGCCTGCTGCTCTGCGGGATGTAGGATTTTTTCTTGCTGTTTCAGCTCTTGCTGCTCATGCTCTTGTGCCTGCTGCTGCTCAGCGTGATCAGGTCTGTTTTTCTGCTGCTGCTGCTGCTGCTGCTGCTGCTGTTCTTGATGTGCCGCCTGTTGCAGCTCCTGATGTTGTGCCTGCTGTTTTGCGGGACGTAGAACCTTTTCTTGATGTGTCAGCTCTTGCAGCTCATGCTCTTGTGCCGGCTGCTGCTCAGCGTGATCTAGTCTGTTTTCCTGCTGCTGCTGCTGTTCTTGATGTGCCACCTGTTGCAGCTCCTGTTGTTGTGCCTGCTGCTCTGCGGAACGTCGATTTTATTCTTGCTGTTTCAGCTCTTGCTGCTCATGCTCTTGTGCCAGCTGCTGCTCAGCGTGATCAAGTCTGTTATCCTGCTGCTGCTGCTGCTGTTCTTGATGTGACACCTGTTGCAGCTCCTGATGTTGTGCCTGCTGTTTTGCGGGATGTAGAACCTTTTCTTGATGTGTCAGCTCTTGCAGCTCATGCTCTTGTGCCGGCTGCTGCTCAGCGTGATCTAGTATGTTTTCCTGCTGCTGCTGCTGCTGCTGCTGTTGATGTGCCACCTCTTGCGGCTGCTGCTGTGTTACAGGGGCTGCATGGCAAAGCAGGAATTGCATGGTCAAGCGTCATCAAGGAAAATTCCTCCAAGTAAACTCGTGTTCAAATCGTACCACTGCCAACTTGTTGCAAGATGTGGGTGGTTGCGTGCTCTAATGTGCCAATGTTTGCGAGTGCTTCTTGCTAACAACCTGTGCCATTGCTTGGTGCGAGTTTGGAGGCTGGGTCTCGAGCTAAAACACCAGGACTCGTGAAGATTGGTCGCATTATTGGTGCCCCGTCTTCGAATACGAGCCCCTTTGGAGGGAAGTCGTCGTTTTTAACCTCGTTAACTATGAGCGGGACTGTACTCATATTATTTTTGGTAACCTACAACGCATTAGGATGCCATACAATTGATGGCAAGGTGTCAAAATTCCACGGAGGCGGCGTTTCTTGCTTGGCATTTTAATATAAATATTAATTACGCACAATATAAAGGAAGCATCTGCACAGGTAAGTGGTGCGTCGCCTGGATGGCTGCTCGAAGCTACTGCTCGAAGCTACTGCTCGAAGCATAAGTGCTGGTATATATTAACATTCAAACACCCCTAACAATCTCAGAGACCACTGTCATGGGACCAGCAATACAAGATGAGGGGGGCGTCAAGATGGCCGGCAAGTCCACAGGTAATCAGTGGGTGATGAGCACAGGGAGCAAACGCCTCGCCCTTTTCTTTGCTTGCGAATGAATGACCACTAATTTCTGGAAGCAGCGGAGGCAGCTGCAATGCATCTTCTGAGACAAATGTACTTTAAACCGTGTGTTTAAATATATATGTCTTCAGAACCAACCAATGGACGGACATGGTGGGACAAATAAGCGGCCTTTGACCCAATGCAGAAACTCTACGTATCATGCATTGTGACCGCCCCATGCGCCATGCTTATACACTACCCTACAAGAATGATTCTTCTCAGGCTATCCCTTATCCCTTATCGTGTTAACCGCAGTGATTGCAATCGATTTCGGAACTCATGCAACTGGCTTTGCATATGCCATGAAGGAACAAGGTAATCTGATGTTTGAAGCTGCAGTCAATTAACATCAATGTCAATTACTGTCTCTTAAATTTAAGGCTGAACATTATACCGTCGGTGGATTCAATTAGCTTTGCATTGTTAAAGGGAAAGTCAAACACAGTCTTTTAAATCAGGGAGATCAGGAAAAAGCACACACGTTGCTAGAGCTGTTGTTCAAATCTTAGACGTTGAACTTAGCAGTTTCCTTTTGTCATTTGTTCAATGCAGGTGTCTGGGGCGCAACTCACATGCATGAAACTTGGCCGGAAAGTAACTTGCGATACCCTAAGACCCGCACAACCATCTTGTATACCCCTGACAGGTAGGATCAATGTTATATAGAAGCTTTGATATGCTGAGATGTTAGGCTGGTGTAGATTGTGTGCTGTTTTATGCCGGCTTTTGCTACTTTACAGGATACTTCATAGCACACTTCTTGACTGTGATTGTATGCACACTCAGACGCCCCATGCTCAACACAGACACGCACACCAAACAGTGTGTGCAAAAACGTTCGGGTTGATCAGTCTAATGTTTTTGAGTGGCTTTTGGCAACTCAATTAGTCCTCTGTTCCAATCTTGAAGCTTATTCGGATGTCTCAGTTCCTCCTTTTTCAGAAATGGCAATGAAATAGAAAGAGTTGTAGGGATGAGAACATTTTTTGAGGTGCAAAGAAACAGGGAATTCTCACAATCATAATTCACTTCTTTTCTGATTTGCATTATTTGCTTGCATGGCAGGTCGGTAAAAGCCTGGGGACACACTGCTGTTAAAGAAGCGCTGCAAGGAGGCTCCTCTGATGCCCGGTGGGTTTGACAAGACAAAGCCGTTTCCAAGTGCCGTGCCTTTGTTCAAGCTGAGTCTGGCTTTCTGCTACCAAGCTTTCTGATTTGTGTTGTGTTGGCAAAAACTAATCCGAAAACCAATTAAGAACACGAACACCACTGTCTCAAAGCCAACATTTCTAGACGGTTATTTTGCAGCTCGCAATATTTGATGAGATTCTTTTTCCTTTCTCCAATTCAGTTTAGTTGAAAACTTCAAGCTCGCATTGGAGGATCCTGAGGCTGCGTCGGGTCTCCCTTTTGGTTTGTCGACTGAACAGGTAAGGACCCTCATACACATTTGGTGCATCTGGAAAAGTCTCTGATGATTTTAACACTGGTAGCAAGTCTGCCTTGCCGCTCACAACACAATGACACCTGAATTTTGTAACCTTCAGGTAGTTGCTGACTACCTGGAGCAGATGTATCGCTATATTATCTGTGCTATACGTCAGGAGGTGGGAGGTGTGAAGGGCCTGGCTGCCACCCGCCCAGACTCCATCCAATGGCAAGTCATTCGGCCTTGTGTGTGGTGTCCCTTAGATTTAAGATTATATGCAAATGTGAGCTGCAATATGATAATTAGCTCATGCAGTGGATCTTTCAAAACAATATGCTGAGCATAAAGTAACCGAGACTGATAGTGCAGCCAGAACAGCATGCCAAAAAACACGTGCAGGACAGCTGCATGCTCTGTTCAGTGACGTAGCTGCTTGTCTTTAAATTGAAATTTGATGTTTTTATGTAAGCGCTTTCCCCCTTTCACAAGGTTGTATTCTCAAGCGTGTGTGAAGATTACAAGCCACCGCCTCACGCAGGCTATTGTTGTCCTTGCCAAGAAATTGCTTTTAATTCAGATATTCTTGACACTTTGCTCGTCTCGGTCAACCTTATATCAGGTGCCTGACTGTTCCAGCCATCTGGTCAGACGCGTCTAAGGAGAAAATGCGCAACGCATGCAAGCGGGCAGGTATGATACGAGAGCTGGACAGCGAGGACTTGAGCATTATCTTTGAACCTGAGGCTGCCAGCCTCCATGCCCTGAAGAATCAAATGCCCCCCTTACAAGCAGGTACGTGATGCAGGAAGCTTACACTCAAATTTATTTGTACATTAACAAAGTAAACTGAGTACTTTAGCAAGCAGCATTGCTTGTGTTTTTGGAAAGTATCTTACAAACGCATGAATTTGTCTCAGCATGGCTTGCGTCTTGGTTAATGTTACGATTCAAATACCTCTTCCTGCATCCTTGACACTTGGTATTAGTTATTTGCACAGTCTGAAACACCGTCTTTTCTTCTTCAGTTCAATGTTCTCAGGGGCTTCTACCTCAGTAAAGTTTGCTTTATGCGTCAGTCTCCTGGAAGCCTGGTGTAACTGCTGTGTAAATGTGTAAGATGTACGGTCCTGGCCCCTATCTGTACCCTGTTTTTACACAGGTGAGACTGTGATGGTCATCGATGCTGGAGGAGGCACGGTTGACATCACCGTCCATGACTGTGAAGCACGTGGGGGGCACGTTGTCCTGGCTGAGGCACTGACATCAGCTGGCCACCTGTTTGGAGCGGCTCACATCAATGCTGCCTTCCTGTAAGCCTGCAACTGCACTTAATACGAGGCTAATATGAGTACAAGTGACAAGGCTACACATGCACATGGATCTGTCAGCAAAAGTCTGCAGCCTTCCGTTGCCTTTGCAATTTCCTTTCAATATTTTGAGCAGCTTTTACCAGAGGGGGTTATCTGAGCAAATGTCCAAACATGCACCTTTTTGCACTAAAAAGACAACCACTTATGTCAATTCACCAAATTTAACCCAATCTAGCTTCACAATGTTGCTGATATTATATGCTACCAGAGCATGTGCTCAGATTTAGTTAAGTCGCCCTGCGTAAGGAATGACAGGACTAAATGCACACATTGTGTACCTGTATCCTGAACAGGTGCTCTCCATGGGGAATGGTGCATAAATTTGCATATATTGCCAATCGCTCGTTATTTTTGCTCCATTATTTTTGCAATGATCTTCATTTATCATAACGACTCCAAAATACCAAACATCACTCAGTTTGGTGCGCTGGCTGGTCAGATACAGCATATGGCTGCTAAGAAAGTAAGGTTCACGCCGCGGCCGATTAGGCATGGCTACCCTAATTTGCACGTTTCAAGCTCAGCTGCATTGGAATCTACATATTAGAATTGAGATTGAAACGTGCAAATTAGGGGAGCCATACCCTAGGAGCATGCCAAAACCATACCCATTTTGGGCCTCAGGTAACCCCCTCTGAGCTTTTACAGCAGCCAACTGGTGCCTTCCTCTTCCAGGAAGTTTTACAAGGAATCAGTTGGACAGGATGCCTTTGATGACTGGGCCAAAAACCAGCCAAGTGAGCTGGTGCAGGTCATGGAAAGGTAGGCTTATAGAAACGGGCAGGAATTGGATGTGTTGCCAGTGGGCTCTAACAGCGTTTCAGACCAATTCAGCAAAATTTGTTGCATTGCTGCCTCAAGGCCAAATTTGTACATGAATCCTCATTAGGCACACGATCTGAATGGGCTGCAGGTTTGAGATCGAGAAGTGCAAGTTTGTTGGGGATGATGACAGTGACGACAGCTCAACGTCTTCCACAGTCGTTGCTAACTCAGCAAAGCACAGGTGATGATGCCACAATTGCTCATAAGCTGAGACCTGTATTTATAAAATAGTGCTTTGAATGTTTCATGCCAATATCAAGGCAATCACGACATGCATGATACATGTAGTTCACTCCTGCCTCATGCATGATCCCCCTTCATGCGCAGGATTTTCATTCCTCCATCACTTCATGCAATCATGAGTGAAACTTGCAAAGCCCAGCTGGAGGAAAAGCAGGTGACCAAACAAAATAACTTCTGCACTGCAATTATAAAGGAATTCATGCGCGCTAAATAGCTCAATCACAAAGGATTGCTGGAATTGTAGAAGGATGGCTGGCAAAGGGCCTGCACAGCTGGTAGTTTGTGATCCTGTTCAGTCATGAGAGCCTGACTGCTGTGTAGGCAGGGGGACTGTTTATTAGGGGGAGCGGAATAGGGGCAATGAATTAATAGGTAAGCGCAGCAAAAGGCGCCAAGCAGGGGTTGTCCGCAAAAAAACCTACATGCCTTTACAATTCACAGGCAAAAAAAAGATACTAACAAAAACAAGCACGTTACGTGCAAAGTGCATCGTCTCTGAGCAAGGCAACTCCATGCTTTAAAGTACTAAGTAGCTTTTCTGAAAAGTGTAAAAATTCTTTGCTACCTAACACATTTTCTAATTTTCCTTTTATTCTCCAACTGATTCCATGAACAAACACCTACATTGTGCCAACTGCAGGGCTCGAGTTCTGATCTAGTATTGGATGACAACATGAGCCTTCTGTTTGCCCAAACCGTCAACTGCACCATCGAGCTTGCCTTGAACAAACTGAACCACCTCCCTCATCGTTGCTCGAGGGTGCGTGTTGCTGTCAATAACCTTTGAACTTGCAGCACTATAACATGAAGGGAGGCGTGCAGGGTCTCTTTGTTTGATTGTAGAAATGGAGCTAATGAAAGTGCTGTCTGATGTGGTAAGGAGAGGCAGTAAAGCTAGCAGAGGCTCTTAACCAACACCATAATTCTCCAGGTGCTTTTGGTCGGTGGAGCAGCCTCCAACATCTACATCAAAGCACGAGTCCAGGAGGCTCTCATTGAGGAGCACGACCTGGCAGATTGTCTAATGGTGCCATTGCTCCCCTTTGCTGCAGTGCTCTCAGGTACCTTTGTTGAGGAAACCTGAATGGCTTACAGGGTTTGATCTGCCACGCGTTCTCTCTAACAGAAACCTTCTGATTCTGATGAAAGATTGGAGGTTTATGCTTTTAAAGCTAGTGTGTAGGTGAGGAATCAGTAAGCAAATATTGAACTAGGATACACGAGCTGCAAAATGTACTCAGCAGTTCTGTTTTGATGTAAAGGTCACAAGCACGACAGACCGTAGTATTTGAGAGTAGATACCATTTACCCTATACCTACGTGCAAGCTGAGTACTTTCTTTACCCCCAACAGGGGCAGTGATCTATGGGTGTCAGCCGTCCCTTATTCGTGCAAGGCGAAGCCGCTTGACTTACGGTATGGTTTGGAAAGTAGATTTAGTTATGTTAGATGGAAAGGATTGAGTGGAATGAGCTGAAGCTGGATGAAAGTACCAGTATATCTTGTTGTACTGAATGGAAAATCTGATGAAAGCAACAATAGCATGACATCAAGACATTGGAAGTGATTAATTGCAGAATGTTGGACTAAAGCTGTGTTTGATATTTATGATGGAATAGAAATGCTACTCTCTGGCAATTCTTACAGGCATTCGTATGCATGAGCCTTGGGAGGATTTTGCGCCAAGGACTTCAAAGTTCTGGTAAACGCCCCACCTTTACTTTCAATGCATCTGAGCCTTCATTGATTGGAACACCGTTGCTTATGGTGCATCATAAACAGTTGACTATTTACTTTGATACAGGCATACAGAAGATGAAGAATTTTATACCAACGCTGTCTTCTTACCCTTCGTCAACAAGGGCCAGCTTGTAAGTAGCCTTACGCCTTTTTACCTTGATCAACACCCTTGTAAAACAACCTGTCCAGCACTGTGTGTAGCCTGCTCACTTTTCTTCCATACTTGGTCATGAAGGTCGAGCGAGATGAGGTGGTTGAACATGTTGCGGTTCCCTCATTCAGAGACCAGCTTCACACCGATGTCCAGCTCTTGGCTTCAACAGATGTTGGCCAAAAGTGGGTGAAGCAGATACACCATTAAGTGCAGAGTTCTCCAATACAAATAACGGGCCATGCAATTGAAGTGAGCATCCATTGTTTGCGCTCAGGTATGTCGGAGCTGACATGCGTGCCGTTGGTAGCCTGCCCCTGAACTTCCCCACAGGTAAATTTGGTGTCGCTTTTGAAACACCGACCAGTTGCAAATGTCAGCTAAAGCCTGACTGTGCAAGACAGCCTTACTTCATCCTTGATCCACCACAGGATCTTCAGGAGAGTCCCACACACTTACTGTGAAACTGCTATTTGGGCGCACAACAGTCACAGCCGCATGCTCTGATGAAGCAACAGGCGCGGTTGTTTCTCTCCCCTTCCGATTTGCACACTCCTGAGAGCACATAGGTTGGAAGTTTTCCTGTGCTTTAGACGTACTCTAACAATTAACAGTTTTTGAGCTGTAATTTGTGCGGCTGTGTGCGGCAGCGGCATTCCTTTGGCAGATTTGCAAACGATGCTAGTTGAATGGGAGCTCCTTTTAAATCTTGCACATGTCAATGGACAGATGCTGGTATTCAGTGGATATTGTAAGGTGTAACAAATTGTCTGATGGGAGTAGGTGCTGCGGATGTATTTGCCCAAAGAGAGCATCAATTAAATCCTTTGTATTTGGCATTTGTAATGAGAAAAAATATAGATTTTTGGGGCATATTATTCTTGAGCATAAAGATGGTGTCTGATACTGACTCTTGAAGACGTTGCCATTTTTAATGAAAATTTGCTGGTTGAGCCGGAGTTTTTCTTGCCTATCATCCCCTGAAATTTCAGCAATTACACCCATGTGACCAACACTTCTCATTACACCCATGGTAACCAACCCTTCTCTTTACAAGTTGTCAACTTATAGTTCCAAGCAGCTCTTTCAAAGTTTCAGGGCTCAGTGTTCGTTTGATGCTGGACTGGTGCACCAATAAAAGTAATACCGGTAATATTAAGTTGCTCCCTTCTGGTCGTGCAGGGTGGTGCTTTGTCGCCCTGGAATTAGGCAGCAGCAAACGACTGGCTATCAAACATTCCAGATTCCTGAAACAGCTGAAACCAGAATCAAACCAAAGTGGCTCTTTCCACGTAACTTCTCGGATAGATTCAGGCCTACCTCCGGCTGTTTACCAATGAAACAAAAAACAACAATGGAGGGGGGTGGGTTCTTTGGTGTGGCAGAGGGCAGTTGCTCCCTTCTGGTCGTGCAGGGTGGTGCTTTGTCGCCCTGGAATTAGGCAGCAGCAAACGACTGGCTATCAAACATTCCAGATTCCTGAAACAGCTGAAACCAGAATCAAACCAAAGTGGCTCTTTCCACGTAACTTCTCGGATAGAATCAGGCCTACCTCCGGCTGTTTACCAATGAAACAAAAAACAACAATGGAGGGGGGTGGGTTCTTTGGTGTGGCAGAGGGCAACTGAGGGAGGTTGGGAGCACCCCAGCAGCACCGCCAGCCGTCAGAGAATCCACTTTCCTCAGACAGCATCAACTTAAAGATGTCGGCAGACTTCAGGGTGATATTTACCTCTTTTAATCAAGTGCATGCTGTGGGGCACTGGACCTCAAAACAGCTGAATAAAATAATGAGGGAACAGCACAATTAGCTCTGCAGCAAAAGCCTTCACTAGCCTCCACACCAGCTTCTTGGGAGGGGGTGGCACCATCTGCAACAATGACAAGACGGACCCTCTCAAGGACTTGGGTCTTGATTCTCAAATACCTAATTAAGACGCCTGCTTCCAAGCTCCATGTGCACTCTGTCAACTTAACTGCAGACGTGCCCTTTCCAACTATCATCAGGAGCCGGTTCAGGCTAGGCCTACCTGCAACCCTCCTGCCTTTCTTGCCCGAGTCTTACGGTACTCAAGTGGCTCCTGTTCTTTAATCAATGTGGGGAGTGGTCTTCACTGCCTGCACAGTTTTTCCTCTTATTGGCCTAGGCCTAGGCCTGCTGTTATAATCATGTTACAAAAACCATTGTGGTACCACTTTGGAATGGATCTTGAGTGTTCTACATTTCCTCCTAGCCAGCACATCTGGAACAAACATGTGTAAGTGCTACTAAGTGAGTGCACATGGAGTTAGAAAGCAAACTTTTTGGCTGTCTATTTTTCAAACTGGCTCCTACGTGTTCGTGCTATAGGTTGTGGTAGGTGCCACTCAGATTATTTCTTGAACATGGGGCTGCAATTACGCTTGATTTAAAGAGTGAGCACTTGATTCTGATGGCACTATTCAACTGGGATGGTTTGAATAATCTCAGATTCCCCTGGCTCAGCACAGACATGCACACTCAAATTTCCAATGAAAAAGCTGCTCGGTCTGGCTAGCTCATTGCTTCCAAGTGGCTACTGACACCTTGTGACCATTATAGTCTTTCACTTTGAGCTTTTCTCAAAGGAAAGAACCTTCCCCTTATCTCTCACCTTGCCAATGACATGAGGAGCAAATGCTGTTTTGGGGTAAATATGTGCGGGACGCCACCATGGTCTGTTTAGTGGTGTAGCTTCCTATCTGAGACATGAAGATGTTTTTATTGGTAATATGGTGGCAAATGGATAGGTGAGGAGATTGTATTTGCTGTATATTCATTGTACTGCCATTTTCTTGATATAACTCAATGCAAGTCCGATGCTCGTCCATCGTCCATCGTCCATCGTCCGATGCTCGTCCATCGTCCATAATACGGTTATAATTGTCTGAGAAATAATATCATTTGTCCCTTTTCGACATCACAAAGAATTCACGGCATATCCATCAAAAGTATATATTTTTCAGATGGAAAATCACGCCGTAAAACCCGCTCCCAAAAGCTTGTTTGTGAGCCTGGATGTTGGCACACACGCCTCCGGCTTCGCTTTTTCCTGCAAGTCAGAAATTACAGGCGATCTCTCTCGTGCACGAACACTTGAGAATTGGCCAGATGCACCCTTTCCCTATCCAAAGACACGGAGCCTGATCCTGTACCACAGAACGTAGGTTTTGGGAGGGGCATTGTTGATGGTGACATCAAGTTATCTCTCCGCTCAAGCATTGCTCTTTATATCAAGCCAGGGTGCCCATTGCTTGGGGATGGACGGCTGCCAAGAAGCTGGAGGAGATCGCGTCCCACGAACTTGCACATTACAGGTGACTGGAGGAGATCGCGTCCCACAAACTTGCACAGCATACAACACACTGCTGTATCCTCACGGATGTGTATTATATATTGAAATGTGAACTGTTTTGGGTTCTAAATATATGAACTTTATAGAAGCCCCGTATTCCCACGCCTTACACACATCTGAAGACCTTAACACTTAGCGCCACTCATACCCTTTCACCTCGCAGTCTGGTTGACGCATCAGTGTTCAAGCTAGGGTTGCACGATCCGGCACGGTTAAGCCTCCTTCCGCCTGGACTGACAGCTACGCAGGTAATGGAATTTGGTTACGTGTGAATGCAAGGATGGAGAAGGAAATTCCTCGACATATGTTGAGGGCAATGGCTGATACTTGCATTCAAACAATTTATCCAGCATGCTGGAGGCTGCTTCTTGGAATCTGAAGGTTCAAGAGCTTGTGTCTCAGCACATTTTTGCAGATTATGTTTTGAGATCTGGGTACCTACCACATGGAGAATGAGGTCACGCCTGCTGTTTCTGCTCCTTTGGACTTTTTGATCTGAATGTGGTAATTGTTTTCAACTCCAGAACCTTTAAGGATATGGGGTTTTTACTTCGACATTTTATTGATCAACGTGAAATCGCTTAAACAGGTCGGACTTGCTGCTGCAGGTAATGGCAGATTTCCTGCATTTCCTGCGCAAATTCATTATGGCCCATCTGATCAGAGATCCCGAGATTGGACCCTCCCGTGCCCGCATGGATTGCATTGCTTGGTAAGATAGCTTGAAACCACATATTTATTATCCATAGCGGCAGATCACTAAAGAAGTATGTTTAAACGCCAAAAGTTTATGGAGCACCACTCATTACGTAGCTCTGGAGCACACTTTTGGATGCTGAACTTTCCAACTTCTTTCAGGTGCCTCAGCGTACCTGCCTGCTGGTCCAATGCCAACAAGCAGGCTATGCGAGATGCAGCGCTCCGGGCAGGTTTCATTCGCACGCCTAACAGCGATGACCTTGCTATTGTGTATGAGCCAGAGGCAGCAGCCATCCACGCATTGGTAGACGCAGCACAGCCCCCACTGCTTGCTGGTGGGTCCGGTTTGTTCTTTCTCATTTGCATCGTGAGATGCAGTAACGAGGGTTTTATTTCCAAGGAAATACAGACAACCGCTCAAGTGCCCTCACAACTTGCTCTTAGAGGAATAGCATAAGAAAATGGACACATGAAAGAAAAACCAAGCTTTTAGTGAAGAGCAATTTATGAGGATCAAGGAAATTCAAAAATGGAGAAACAACAGAGAAACACAGATAAGAAAAGAGAAAGGCTAATAATTTTGCTGCACTACAAGAACTGGAGTTCATATATAAATACACTGAAATCGGCAGTTTGAGAGGGAATCTAGTATCCTGGGTGATTATCTAGCTATCCATGAGCCCCCCACTGAATTACCGAGCTTTCTCAAAATGACTTCTGCCTGCAAACCTATCTGAATGCACAGGGGAGACTGTGATGGTAGTAGATGCTGGAGGAGGGACTGTGGATGTCACGGTGCACACTTGCAAGAGTGTCGGTGGCAGTGTTGTGCTGGCCGAGGCTGTCCACTCAGACGCCAAAATGTGTGGCAGCGTCATGGTAGATGAGGCCTTCAAGTAGGTTGGGTACTCTCAGGCCTCAAGCTTTTTTTGCATAGCTGAAGCGGAGGTGAATCTGTGCTCTCATCCTGTTATAAGTCTGTTGAGGAATGCCAATCTCACATGCCTTCATCACAAGACTGCAATTCACATTCATAAAAATAACGGGCTGCTTATTATGCATTAGCAATTTCAAAAGCATACTGAAGCAACAGTTGGCCTTGGTTTGCAGGAAGGCGTACCGTGCTGCAGTCGGTGAAGAGGCGTATGACCAGTGGATCAAGAAGCACCCTTCTGAGCTGCGACAGGTTACGGAAAGGTGGGATCATGCAAAGTAAGGCGACCAATCCAGAGCGATTGGTTGGAGCCCCCTGAGTGAGAGTTGCAAAGCAATCTAACTACAAAATATGCAAGTTGCAAAGCCATCTAAATTATCAGGAACAAACATTGACCTAATCAGGCATTTCAGCCTCTGCTTGGTCTGGAGATGATCTGGATCTTTGCATAGACAGTTGTCTTGCTGTCTGGTGCACTTGCTAAAATAAATGTCGCTCCTTTATGCAAAACAACAGCTTTAAGAGCTCCAAGTGCTCATTCACGGGAGACACTGGCTGATCTGGATCTTTGCATAGACAGTTGTCTTGCTGTCTGGTGCACTTGCTAAAATAAATGTCGTTCCTTTATGCACCACAACAGCTTTGAGAGCCGCAAGTGCTCATTCACGGGAGACACTGGCAGCACATCTGGAGGCCTTCACCAAAGGATGGCACACCTTGCACTTCAGAGTACTTCATCTGTGAGGTAACGCGTCATTCCATGATACACATGAGCTTAAATTCAGTCCAAGTCACTAGCAGCTTTGGTCGCAAAACTATCCGATAAATAATTGCCAATCGGCAATGCACATACACAAACACAACAGTGCAGGGTGACCATCGATTTCGCATGGACCGCACACGTCCAGTACTTCAACCGTTTTAAACGTTCTGCATCTGTAAATTTGAAGAATAAAATGAGTATTTTGGGGGTAGATTAAGCAGCTCTAGCATTCCATGCTCCTTACTTTTCAGCATATTGGTGCCCCCTTCCTTGAGTGCTCTGATCGAGGCTGGTAACAGCAGCTTCAGGGGTAGTGCAGTGACGCTGAATCTCGAGAACCTGTTTGAGGAGCCTGTGACACAGACCATCCAGCTGGCATTACAGCAACTGCAGAAGCTGTCCCCTAGTCAGAAGTGTGATAAGGTAGGTTTTTGTTGTTGCACAAATATGAGATCCAGGCTGACTCTGCAAGCTCAATTTTCGTCTTAAACATTTCAGCAGAAGGTTTCTCTCAGCCAATCTGTAACTTGGTCAAGTAGGTGAAAAATGTCGGTGGTATTTGTTTAATTCTTATTCTAGACTGATATTTCAATTTCCAGGTACTGCTCAGTGGCGGTTTTGCTTCAAGCAAGTACCTTTCAGTGAGTAAGCGTGCCGTATTTTGCCTTATATTTTGTTGTGCCAGTAAACCTGCCTGTGCATTCTTTGTTTAAATTGTTATTAGATTATCTGGATAGTTTTAGCGAGACTCCAATTTCCACCCCTTGTGATATCCTTTGGTGAGTACCCTTATATTTACCAATGCAGATGCGAGTGCACTCAGCCCTGATTGACGGCAAAAAATCCAGCTCCCTCATCACGCCTCCCATGCCCTACTCAGCAGTGCTGCTAGGTAATGGATGGGAAGAGCACCCTCAGCAGCTGAATGTGCAGAAGATACTGTAATTTTGATTAGTCATGCAAGCTTCTAGCTGACTTAATTTTGTAAGGCAATATCAGCTGAAGTCGAACTGTCAGTTACAATCTTCCTGACTGCACAGGGGCGGTGCGCGCCTGCAGCCAACCTGAGCTCATCAATGCACGCAAGTCCAAGCTCTCTTACGGGGTCAGGACTTGCCAGTGGTACGAGCCAGGCTTTCCTGGATCCTTCATTCACAAGGAGACTGGCATCATGTACACAGATGCGGGGTTCATCCTGTTTGTGTCCAAGGATGATTTGGTATGTGCTTCTTTTGCAGTTTTGAGGTACATTCAGGAGTTGCCACGATTTCTACATCACTTCCATACACACATGCGAGAGGCTGGTGTGCAAACTTAATTCAGCATATGTTTGTTGCTTTGCACAAACTTAGGTGGCCAGCAACATGAGCGTTGTGCACACGGTGCATCCTCTCTACAGCGACACATTTAGGCCTCAAGTGAGGCTGTACGCATCTGACCAAGCTGGATCTTCCATTCGGTGAGGAGCATTTTGCCTTTTGGTTTCCCTGTGCTCACAATTTTCTTTATTTCAGGGGCTCAATACAACAAAGCAAACACATCCTTTCTTGTTACACTGTTGTTACACTTTTACTGTAATCACTTCACAACAGGTACATTGACGAAGCAGACCCAGACATGCAGGAAACTGCAGCTGTTGTAAAAATTGATGTGCCTCCCTCCTTTAAGGATGCACGTGACGCAGATATCAAAGTGGAGATGCAGTTTGGGCGTGCTGAGTTGGTTTTGAAGGCATGGGAGGCAAGCAGTGGTGTCCCTGTTAAGGCCAAAATAAAATTTGCCCAGGCTTAGTATATACTCTGGCAGTGTCAATGCTCTAGAACTTCTGTGGGTTGATGCTGCACAATATGACTGTTGAAAACTGGTTGGAAGCTATCCGAATAGTGGCATAAACCTGGAGGTAGCAAGGTTTCCCTCTTGCCATTGCAAACATTTATTTTGGAGTTTAAGCGCAGACGTGCTTGCATTTTGTGAAAGTTTTTAATATAGCATAGGTTGCATGCGTTTGGAGTTTGACCTTTGAAGAGCCACTTTGCAGTTTGCGATGTGGGTGTATAAATCAAATAAACTGTGAAAGTTGTGCAAGCTGGCGGTGTGCCTTGTGTTTTTCTCGTTATTCTGGGCGCTGCCGAATCATACTCGTGTGGCTTCTCTGTTTTGACGTAGATGCAATGATATGAACTTTAAGAGTAGTACCTCAAAAGGTAAATAAAATGATATCCTGGATTACGCAAGGTCACTTGCCATGTGTAAAGCTCTTCTCTAGCTTGAAAATCGCTTATACATCCAGCACGGGACTCCTGCTGTTCTGCTTGTCTCTTAATAGGCCCAGGAAACGTAGTAGCCTACTGTTTGAACGCAAGAGATTCATATTGGTATAAGCTACACTCATACCCAAAGCGGCATAAGAATGGAGCAGCTATATCGCTACATCATCTATGCTATACGTCAGGAGGTGGGTGGTGTGAAAGGCCTGGATGCCACCCGCCTAGATTTCATCCAATGGCAAATCATTTGGCCTTGTGTGTGGTGTCCCTTGGACGCAAGATTTTATGCAAATGTGAACTGCAATAAGATCTTAGCTCAAGCAATGGCCTGCTGAAAAGAATGCTGAGCATAAAGAGTGATAATGCAGCCAGAAGAAAACGTCAGTAAGTACGTGCAGGACAGCTGCATGCTCTGTTTAGTGATGTAGCTGCTTTTCTATAAAGTGGAAATCAGTTTCTGTGCCTGGCGCTCTTGCTTGTTTGAGCCTGAAAAGAAAAGAAAAGAAGAAAAAAGAAAAGGTTTGCATATAGTGTAAACACCACTGGCATGGATTAGGAAAGGATATTGTTTTGTGTTCTGCACCACCCAATGGACGTAGAGACACACAACATCCCACAAAAGAGGAAAGGCGTTTCAGTGGGGATCAGGTGGTCGGGAGGCAGAAGCCTGCGAACCACCAGGAGTATTGCTCATATATTTGTGGGGGTTGTGTTCATTGTCTTGTCTCATCTGTATGATTCTTGTCGCGGATCTGATAGCATGTAGGCTTCAATGTTTCATGAGTGCTGTGGCATTTAGATTAGTAGCTCCGAGGATGTGGAGTGGTTTCCTTGTGTAGCTGCTGTAAACGGTGCCGGTTGCTCCTAGCAGGATGGCGTGGAGGTTTTTGCGGTGTCCGAGTAAGCGAGGCATTAGCAGCTTCTGTTGTTCTCGTGCCTTTTCTGCTTGTTGGATAGTGGAAGTGTCTACACGGTACTTGATTTTGATTAAGTGTGTATCGCGTTTGCTTGGTTGTATGTCTCTTGGTTTCATAACCAGGGTATGGACTGGCAGCGCCATCTGCTCGGTTATCACGGGCAGCTCTCCTTGCATTATTGGCGGACATAGTTTGATACGTGTTTGTTGGGTTTTGTTTGGGGCGTGGTTGCTGGGAACTATGATTGCAGCTGCCTTGCTAAATTTCCGCCACTGTTGTGCATTGAGACTGGAAGGTAAGAGCCAAGTTGGAATTATTCCTATCTGTGTCCCCTCTAAAGGGCGTATAATGCCTTGTTGTATCATTGTTGCACGACTCCCTACATATGCTTGCGCTAGCAGGCAGGCACCCTGTGTACCTTGTTGGATAGCTTTTATAATCATTTGACCAGCAGCATTATGCCTATTATACTAATCATTCTATTTACAATGGGATGGCCGCAGCCTGACAGCATGTGGTAGGTGCCATCTAGCTTTTGGACCCTGTGTACCTTGTTGGATTGGACCCGGATGGGCTGTCCATAATTCTTGAAACTCTAGAGGTGAAGCCATTCTTTTTTTTTGTGACCAGAGCATGGTAGCAAAAGGCTGTCACGCAATTTGTTGGCAGAGCCCGATTATGTGAGCATTCAGCCTTGGTACTATTATTGCCTGTCATTGAAAGTCTTGGGAGTCGGTGAAGAAGTCCATGATTTCTGTTGCAAGGTCTTGGATAGGCAGGGGGACTCAGCAGGGTGTGTACGCCTTGGTGACAAGGAGTGTATGCATCCTATAAAATGTGGGGTGCTGAGGGGTGATGGTGCCGGAGCATTTACTATCTATGCCGTACACACATGTCACCTCTGGGAGGATCTGGAACTTGGGAAGCATAACTTTTGTTAGCCAGTCCTCTGCTTTTGGTGGTTGGCTAGGTATGTCGTATTGCTCACTGTCATGTGCTGTCTCTCGTACTGGAGGTGGTCTGATAAGATCAACCAGTCTGTAGTTTCATAGTTCACAGCTGCCTGTACCCTTCGTATCGATTTGTATGTCAGTAGGTTGTGTCAAAATGAACTTTGTCCCTGATATGTTTGCCTAGCGTAGGTTTTCTGGAGCTTCTTTCAAGTTTTCCTGTTCCCAAATTTCTGTTTCAAAATGCTGGTGCAAGGACATATGCTTGACACGTTTTTTCATGATTTTCTGGTCTCCTTTGCCAAACAGACCCCCACGTTACTCAGAGGTTTACGATTTCATTAGTGCAGCTGTCGATCTTTTTGATTTATTTATTTGTTGGGACCTGTAGGTTGAGCAGCCATGCCAGGCTGGAGGCCTTTGTAATCCAAGCTAAACTAGCGTAGGTTTCCACTGGGGAGTATGTCTGTTGGGATCCTCCAATCTTTACCGGGTTATCCATATTTTTGTCCGTATGTTTAATTCTTGTGCCAGAGGTGGACATGGTGCTTGCTCATCTTTTTCAGTCATTTTTACATGATTAGCTTGGATCTGATCATCTTTGCTGCTTCTCATGTTGGCTCCCAATTGATTGACCAGCCATATTTCGCTCTCTGTCTGTCTAATGCCGAGTATTCCGTTGCTCCTCAGCCAGAAGCCCTGGCAGGCTGGACAGTGCCATTCTTCTAATTGATCTGTAATCGGGCGGGCATCTTGTTGGTTGTGATAAGAACCAAGTTGCATATGCAAGGCAATCCCAATGGTAGGTGCAAATGCATGTGCTGCATTGAAACGTACCTTGCTCGTGGTCAGATCATCATCATCATTATTCTACTTCATTCGTTCTTTCCTTGCTATGGGTGTCCAACAAATTTTGCAGCAAAGATATCGAAGATCCTTGCATGCAAATAGAATCTTGCTTGCACAACATAAGGACGCTTTTGAATGGTATTGAAGGGCCCATTCCTCAATGGTACTAGCTTGGCCTTCAGTAGACCAATTACTGCTCCTGGGATGTTGGTATTTGCCAATCACCCTGAACCCTTGCCTTCGTTTCGGGGCGAATTTTTTGCCAGTCAGTCAAGTTGTTAATGCCGTTGTCAAACTCAAACATCTGGTTTACAACTTTGGATGCCCCTAGCTTGCATATCAATGCATACTCTCTATTGTATTGCCAGAGCACATCTGTGGAATGCTGGTAGTTATGTGATGGACATCAGTTATGACCTGGTCCTTCCTCTTCATCAGACGGCCAAGCGACCAAGTATGTTCATCGACTATCTTGGCAATGACCTTGCGGGTCAGGTTTGTATTGGAGCTGAGTCGCTTTGTCAAAGTATTGAATGTCGACTGAATCTTGGCTTGTTGTCATTTCTGGGGGGTGGGGGCCTTAGCTAGCAACCCCATTGGAGCCCATAATTCATAATGCAACATCTTACACCTAATTTGGGCTGGCTGCTTGATCACTGGACTTAAACTGTTATTGTTACAAAATTAAGCCTTGATGCAAACATTCGGGTGCTGTCACACATCCATGACCATTTTATACATCACAGACCAGCTCCGACTACCTGTCCTCAATCATACTGGGTGTGTCATCACACCCTCTTCCAGTAAACTCTTTTACATCTTTACAATGCTTTATGGACAATATAGTAATAGTGTGCACTATACACCATGCCGTAATTTTTGCACAGGACCACATGAACAGTCGCTTTTGCATATCAATTTAACAACTATGAAGGAGACAAACTTCTCGGCATTCTAGGAGAGCACTGATAGTGAGTCTGAGGAAAGCTTGTTAACGCGCCTTCACTAGCTCAACATCAAACTCGAGTGTAGCGTTGGGAGGAATGATGCCCCCGGCCCCTCTGCTACCATAGCCCAGTGCGGGAGGAATGATCTACAGATGTTACAGCGGGTTTAAACGAGCTTCTGCTGTCAGTCACTGATGTATAAGAAAGTGTGCAAGAGAGCAAAGAAGAATGAGGCTCACCAGTTTCCTTTTTCCGCCCTCCTTCATAGGTGGCACTCCTTCGGCCTCAGATCCAATGATTCCAAGATCCCAGCTGCGAAGAATAGGCGGCCAATTCAGTAATCTTCTTGCACATCTTAAAAAATCAAGGCTGTTGATTCAATGGGATTGAAACAACTAAGAGAACTTGGTTTTAGACTGATTTTAAGTTGATGGTAGATTCAAGCATGTATTCAATGCTTTCTTGGCTACATGAAAGTGTGTGTTGCTGCAAGGTTGTGACTCAGTCTTATATTGATTGCGTCGTGGAATGGCAGCAAATATTTAAAGTGCTAGAATTAACCCATTAACGAGGGCACGGAATGCCCGGGCTTGATTGGAAGCGTCAAGAACCAGGGGAAGAAGGAGGCCAAGAAAGGAGAGATTGTAGCGGGACGGGTATACTGGGTATTGTAATCAAATTCAGCTCACGTCCAGAATGAAGAGCAGTGTGAGGACCAAGGAAGTAATGAGATAGAAACTTAAAGATGGAGGCCAAGAAAGGAGGTGGGTAGCGGGATGGGTATACTGGGTAATGTAAACAAATTCAGCTCACGCCCAAAATGAAGAGCAGTGTGAGGACCAAGGAAGTAATGAGATAGAAACTTAAAGATGGAACATGGAACATGAATAAGAAGTAAAACAAGTAACAAGTAATATGACTTTGCTTTACTCCAAGAACTACATTTGACATGTTGCACACTGAACTCAGCATTTTGGTGGAATTTTTAACTCCTCACCCCTGAATGACCTGGCCAATGCCAACAGAGAACGCCAGGGGCTGTCCACGCTTGTAACTGTTATCGAACTCGGCACCATTGCTCAACAGGCGGCCCGCGTAGTGAGCCTTGATACGAGCTCCCTGCGCAAGCGGCGTGTAAGAGGTGAGAAAGTGAGTACTGTTTTGCAATTGCTAGGTGGCAATCCATTTATTTTGCTGCTGAGCCTTTGGTCTTTCGTGTCTGATGCTGCACACTAGTTCTGGAAGGCAAACAGATAGTAGCCTAGAGACTACTTTGCTACGAGGGCTTCTCGACAGATAGGCAAATCGAGCATCCTTGCCTTTACAGGAGATGGTCCAGTTCCCTCCAACTCGTCAATCCATTGCAGTCCGTTCTTTGCTGTGTTCATCTCACCACCGGCAGAGGCAGACATAATAGGGGAAGCCCCTGTGGTTTGTGCCAGTCATGGAGCAGTGCGTGCTACGACTGAACCGCTCAAAAGCGCGTGAACATACCAGAGCTTTGTACCAAACAACACATGGATATGAAATAAGCTGCACCCACCAGCTGCTACGAGAGCCACAGCAGAGAACAGACCCCTCCTCCGCATTGTAGGGGAGGGCACCGACCCTGCAGCACCAGCTGCAGAGGTGGATGAGCGGGCCACAACACGAGGCTGATGCATCAGGCTAGGGCTAAATGCGCTGCGCGCCGATGCCTGTGCAGTACGCATTGATCGGATGTATTTTGAGTGTCCTCGTGTGTGTAGGGAGGTGTGTGTATTTGCGTGTGTGTCTCTGGGCGTGTGTGTGTGTGTGTGTTCGTGTGTATGTGTGTGTGTATGTGTGTGTGTGTGTGTGTGTGTGTGTGTGTGTGTGTGTGTGTGTGTGTGTGTGTGTGTGTGTGTGTGTGTGTGTGTGTGTGTGTGTGTGTGTGAGAGAGAGAGAGTTTGTGGGCTGCGTGCGTGCACAGAGATTTATGCATGCATATATTTGTATGTGTGCTGCGTGCTGCGTGTATACATGTATGTGTACGTGCGTGTACGTGTGGCGAACCTTTAGGTGTGCTCCTGCCTGCGCTCTAGTGGCGATTTGCATTTTACAAGCTGTTGTTATGTTGTTATTTATAATTACCTAATGCGCGTTTTGTCATTTTTTGTCCTTTTTCCTCCCCTCTGGCCCAGACATCTGAGGCAACTATTACAGATTTTGCTCATAATTATGATACTTAACAATTTTAAATTCTAATTATCCTTGGTGAAAAGCTTGCAATGTTCTAAGGACTCCGTTCGTTGCTGCCTATACCCTTGGAGACAACGCATGATCCCAAAGAGCCTGTTGAGGGTAAACCTGCAAACCTGAATGTCTGAGTAAACCTTAATGGCTCCTAAAGCAGCTGCTGCTGGCCCTGGTGTGGACACCAATCCGCACGGGGCCTTTGTCAACATCTCGGTGAAGTCGTCCAGTCTGACTCTGGTAAGCAAACCCTTGTCCAGGCCCTCTGCTAACCGCATGTCACTGCAAGGCTCTGCAGCAAGGAATGAAGCGCGTGCACACCCCTCGTGCTAAACAGGCCAAGCCCCTGAAGCCCACTACACCCCCTCAAGAGCGCGGGAAATCAGCGAATCCCTCCCGTAAGACCGTGGACCCAAATGCCGTGAATGAAGGCCCTCCTCAAACACACGTTGTAATATCATATCCTGGAGACTGGGCTCCCTTGTCCAGTGCGCCAGTGCAGCACGAGGAAGGCGGCAGATACGAATACACGTGGGAGGGCAGGTTCAGGAAAGATGCCAGCTTGGAAGCCATGCACGAGCTCATCAACAACAGGTAAGTGACAACAAATGTTTGGGTGTCTGGTGCTTAGTCAGTTTAATGTTTTCACGACCCGTGCTGAAATGTATCACACCTCTAGTTAGCTCATCGTCATTGCATCTATCCAGCTCCGATCATACTACAAGTGTCACGTTACTACCTTTCGTTTATCATGCTGCAGTGTGCGTGTGGCTGTGCACGAATCACGCTCAAACTTGCCACTTGCTTGGGCGGACGTGGATGTCCTAGAGTTTGGATTAGGAGCCAGCAAAATCACCCCGGGCACGCTCAACTTGGTGCCCAACCCAACGGCAATCCCCAACTCCTACAGAGTGAGTAGATGTGATGGTCTTTTCCGTACCAGGTTTTAATACAAATACTTCCGTGTAAAAGATTTTGAGTACCTGCTCTTATTAAGCTCGTGGAACGACACTTACTCTCAAGCAAAGACACGTACCCGTGTGCTCTACGGACTTCTGTGTGCGTTACGCAATGCTTTTGCACTTAGTATATCATTAGAGATTGAGCTAAATCTTAAGCGCAAGGTGAGAGTATGCAAGCAATGCTTTGGTATGCATCGTGCTTTCCACGTCAAGATGTGCACCTGCCCAGTCGTTACTTCAATTTGTTTGAATCCTATCAGGCAATAGCAGGCAAGCTACACGGAGTGTGCTTGTGGCTCACCCACCGGTCTCCCCCTCCTCCAAGCAGAGACACTTCAGAAGTCGCAGAGCATTCTAGCCCGCCCCCCTTGTCCCTATCCCGGTCAAACACCAACAAATCCCTCGGTGAGTTCTGCTTCGTATATTTGTTACACCTGTAATCATGCCGTGCCAAGCTAAGGTGAGGCGTAAGACTTTGGCCTGATTGACAAGATTACACCTGCCCCTTATGCTTATATCGTGAGTCATTATCCTAGCGAAATTACTAGCACTTATACCCAGTCAGCAGCTCTTCTATTGTTGTTATTTATTTGGCAATTGCACTGTTTAATAAACCTTATTATAGTCATTATCCTAGCGAAATTACTAGCACTTAGACCCAGCCAGCCAGCAGCTCTTCTATTGTTGTTATTTATATGGCAATTGCACTGATTAATAAACCTTATTAGCTCACACAACATGAATGACTCTCCTGGCAAATATAGTTTACGCATGCACCATGCTTTGTCTTCCTACTTTGTGACACCTTTACAAACATTTGTATGCCTTACCCAATAATCCTAACAGCCGCTTCAAATGACCCAGACTTTCTAGCAGAGCCCCAGCCTTACCGCTTTCTCACGCCCAAGATAGCCAAAGGCTGCAACATCATTGAGTTACAGGTCAGTGGTCTGTGTGCACTCTGCATATGAGCAAGGGAGATGGAGTGTGGTAACGTGCTTTGGTCATCCGCAACAGCCGAGTCAAAATGCTGGGTGGGGGAGGACTGTAACTGATGCAGAGAGAGAGAGAGAGAGAGAGAGAGAGATATATATAGAGAGAGCTTCAAGTTACAACACGGCTGACGGCTTCAAGCGCACAAGGTCTGGGATGAATGTTGGTGTGTGATAGTACGTGTGTGTGAGTGTGAGTGTGAGTGTTCGTGCTTGCTTTTTAATGTCTGAAAGTAATTGTTGGTGACATGCTTGAACGTTCAATAGACGGCGCATGCTGTGGCAACAGGGTTACAGAGTGCCAGAATATCAAATGCATGCCTGTGATTGACACAACATACAGATTATGGGGCTTGCAAATATATAGAATATCACTTGCACTTTGCTACTTACCTCAATACCAATCCATAGACCACAACGTAACAAGAATTACACCAAAAATCAGAGCATTTGTGACGTTTGTACAAGATTCACACGTAGCACCTTTTCCTCTTGACTGAATGCTGTAAGCATAAGTGCATTGTAGTAAGACAAGCAACAAGCACGCACTGTGTGTAGGACATTCTACACAAGCTCTGAGCTACACGAACTCTACACGAGCTCTGAGCTACAAGCACTCCAGCTCCAGAATACATAAATCTCATTAAGTTTGAAACATATATATATGGTGCAATATACATCCAATATTTGTGTGCAGGTCAAGGGCGGCGTGACGCCAATCCCGTCATCGTTGTCTGCTGCTGTAGCTGCTACTACTGATAACAAGTCAGGGAGCGCCCTGCAGCTCAACCTAGGCCTTCAGGTTCCAGGTGCTAAACATGCTAACTTTCATCCTCACCATCATCCACCTTATTTTATTCCGTTTTTAGAGTAATTTGTTGAGTGCCCTACCTTGCAAGCATGATCACCCATTGGGGTAGTAATCATTCCATGTGTTTGAAAGCACACTGTTATGGCTTTGGCTTCTGTTTTATACTCGTAGCAAGTACAAATATTGAACAGTAAAGCTGCCAGGATGTGTCTCTTCTGTGACAAATCACACTAATCACGAACTAATGCTCTTGTAAACTCGCGTTTGTTACAAATTTTGCAAACTCAGCACTTTTCAATACTCAAAAGCACAATATTTCTATGCTGCCTAACCATGAGCAGCCTCGCAAGCAGTCTTCTGAAAAGCGTAGTCAGCTTCCCATGAATTGCAACAAACTGCATCCACTCACCCCTCTCTCCATTATGTCTGCTCTTTGTCCAGGAGGGCCTTCTGTGGTGCTCTTCAACGGCACACTGACAAGTGGGGCACCTGCAGAAGGAGGGGCTGCTGGGACAGCCACTGCCGGTGCTCCTGGTGGTGCTGCAATAGGCGCACATGCCCCTCCTGGCCTCTTTGCACCCAACACGCTGTGCTTTGATCCGGCCTGTCAGCGGGAACTACTGAGTGCAAAGGAGGTGCAGGCACTGGTGCACATGCTGGAGGACGGGGGGCAGCTGCAGTGCGAAGTTGCCAGGTGTGACTCCTTTCTTTGCTTAGATTGGAATAGGTGGTCATTCCTATGCGCAAAGCACATAGTCATGTCTGTATATCATGTGAATAAGCAAAGCTGCTGCCACGACGCTCTTTTTACATTCCTCTTGAAGTATATAGCTGTTACCTTCACTATTGCCGACAGGGTCTCTGTGCGCTCTGCACGCTTGCAGGTTCCTGACATCAGACAGCCTTGCTGACCCTGCGTGGACAGCATACAGGGGCGTGGCTGATCTGCCTCAAAGCAGTAGCCTCCTCACTCCAGGGACTTGCGAGGTGCTTGCTGCAGAGCCATGCCCGCTGCATGCTGTACCTGCGGATCCTGGCTATGTCAGTGCACTGCCACACTACACAGCTCCCTCAGGGAAAGGCATCAAGGTGGGCTTAGTTCTGAGAAGGAGGGGCGATACTTGCAGGGAAGGGCGGCTTATTTGAGCCAAAACTGTAATGGAAAAGAGGGGGATGCATTTGGATCAGGCTGGTGTGCCCTCAAGCTCATGTTTGGACCTCCCTTTACAGGCTAGTTCAGGGCCTGTTTACCTTGTATATACCGGTAGCCCGAGAATTTAAGATGCTTTGTGTTAAAAACTCCATGCTTTAGAATGTATAGAATGTGAAGTGTGTATAGAATGTGACTTTACAGAGGATTTAACATAAAATGTTCCTTTTCTGCTTGAAGATGTGAAAAGTGTATATTTCTACACCACACACCACACATACACATACAGCTGCTAGAAGAGGGCTTGCCTTCCACACCTGCACCTCCCGAGCATCCTCAATGCCTGTGGGCTGAGGCAGGCAGCAGCCTGCAAGGCCTGTGCGTGCGCTTTGCACGGCCCCTGGTGCCTGCCTGGACGCCCCCTCCCTCCAGACCCCTGTTGGAGTTGGTACCCCCTAGGCCGCAGCTGCAGCCTCACAGCCCTGCACAGGGAGCCTTGAGGGCGTTTAAGGAGCAGGTGCGCTGAGTCTAAGGTGGAATAGCATAGTGGCACAGGTTATTGAATTAAGGACATCCCAGCTGGGACATGGAGCACAGTAATTACTTTACAAGGCTATCCTGTTTCTAGGATGTTCTCAATCAGGTGTTTGAGGGTCTGATGATTTCCTGAAAATGTTATTAGGGCGCATGTCACAGGTCACGAGAAATGTTTGAGCTAAAAAGTTCAGTACGAAGAGAATCGACAGAAATCCCTAGCCAGAATCATGCTACTCCCATGCTCGTCTGCGTTACTCCTGTGCAATTCGGTTGCCATTAGTGGCGACGCAGGGGACAGTGTGAGCACAAATTAAGTGAATTTAAGAATTAACAGCATGTAAAGAGGAGGTGGCCTGGTTGCTGGCCTGGATTCCTGGAATCCTGCATCCTGACTGACGGCCTTTCTTGTGTAAGTAGCATGTCACCCTGTGTGTTGTGGAACCTAGGGAGGGCATACACAAGCAAGATCCGCTGCTGATTTCCCACAGTGATTTCATCCGTGTGCATATCACACCACTGTTTTGCGTCTTTGCTCGTGCCGCTGTTGCAAGGCCTCGCAATCTAGCTCTGATGGTCCCAGGGGACTTCATCCGTATGCACATCGCACCAGTATTTTGCTTTTTTGCTCGTGCTGCTGTTGCATGGCCTCGCAATTTAGTTCTGATGGCCCCAGGGGACTTAGGGGGAATGGTGACGAAATAGTTCAGATGTTACAGATGTTACAGATTAAGCCATCAGTCAAAAAGTGCAACTGCTAAGCTGCGTATGTAATCACTGTAGTAATTTTGGTGTAGCACCACCGACTTGTAACACAAGTAAATTCCTTAAATAGGCAAATTTTTGGCACGACGTTTGCGACATTGCAACATGGAATAAAACCATTAAAACTAATCAACCGTTTTGACTCTCAGGCAGCTTTAAAACCTAATATGCACTCTCCCACTTTCTTAATTGTACAGGTCAAACAGATGGCGGGAGCTTTAGTCGACCTGCAGCTGCATGGTGCTGATCAGCCCACAGAGGCCCAAGAAGGATTCAGCTCTGAGCTCCAGGGGCAAGCACATACAATGCCCACCCTTCACCAACTCAAGGTGGGCGTCATTTTGATTCGTATGCACTGAGCCTAAGGCCCAGAAACCATACTTTTTGGGCTCTCCCCTTGCACAAATACAAGCTGTCGTAGGGCCATCACAACTGCACAACCATACTTTTTGGGCTCTCCCCTTGCACAACTACAAGCTGTTGTAGGGCCATCACAACTGCACAAACACGTGGCAAATCACAGATTCCTACTTAAATGTTTGTTGTCACCCACAGGAGCAGCTTGCCAAAAATGGGAAGCTTGTAGAGCTTCGTGAGGCTTTGCGGCACAGCAGTGTGGGCGTTGCCATGGAGCAGGTGTGATTCAAACTGCCACGAACCAAGCTAGTTTGCGGAAACAGCTGGTATTTCTTGGAAGCTGCTAGCTGGCCGCCTGTTTGTAAGCATGAATTGGGATGCAAGAGCCGCACTTGCTCATCCCTTGTAATGACGCTGACATGTGCAGCCATATAGTTCAACAACAATTAGATGAAATGATGCCATTACACAGAAGTAGAAGCAAAAAAAGCACGCAGAGGTTTAAGCTCATTTGTACAAGCCCACAATCACCTTTCCGAAGCCCTAAGTGTTTTGTGCCTTTCCATTGCTTGGACCAACGCAGCACCATCGGGGCATCGGTGGCACCCAGCTGAGTGAGCAGCAGCAGGCCTCTCTCCTGGTAGATCTTTACTCGAGCCTGGAGTCTGCCATGTCAGAAGCCCTACTGATGGGGAACTGCAACAAAGAGGCAGCGGCTGAGTCAAGTACCCCACCAGAGCAGCAACAGCAAGTGGTGGGGAGTGAGGAGGGGGGAGATCAGAGTAAATGGTTGGCCCAGCTTGCACGGCTGCAGGCTTTGGCTCAAGAGTGTGAGGTGAGTGGTATCTGTGTGGTCTATGTTTGTGTGTGTGCACTGACTGCTGATCTGTGCACTGACTGCTTATGTGTGCTTTGACTGCTCATCTGTGCACTGACTGCTTATGTGTGCAATGACTGCTTATCTGTGCACGGACTGCTCATCTGTGCACGGACTGCTCATCTGTGCATTGACTGCTCATCTGTGCACTGACTGCTTATGTGTGCAATAACTGCTCATCTGTGCACTGACTGCTTATGTGTGCTTTGACTGCTCATCTGTGCATTGACTGCTCATCTGTGCACTGACTGCTTATCTGTGCACTGATTGCTTATGTGTGCACGGACTGCTCATCTGTGCATTGACTGCTCATCTGTGCACTGACTGCTCATCTGTGCACTGACTGCTCATCTGTGCACTGACTGCTCATCTGTGCACTGAATGCTCATCTGTTTTGAATGCTTGGGGAATAAAGGCAGGTGTTTGTATGCTATCATTTGGTGGGCACAATTACTCACAATTGCATGAGCAGGTGAGTGGTGCAGCAAGGCGTGCGGAAGCCCTCTACGAGCGCCTTGTGGTTATGGCCGGCAACAAGCCAGGGGGCCCCAGCAACGTAAGCTCAGCGGGACTGCCTTCTTCTTCAGCTGAAACCTCTATGCACCAAGGTAGCTATATCCCAGCAGGCAATGCAGCTCCGGAGAGTGCACAGACAGCTGGCGACAGCTGGCAGGCACAGGGGCCAAGCAGCACAGCAGCAGGCCACTGCCTTGAGGCGCAGCAGGCGCTGTATGCGTACGCCACGTTTTGTTTGCGGTGTGGGCATGAGCGGCATGGCAGGGCAGAGCAGGCCCTGCGGTCTGCGCTAGGGCTGCCAGTGACACAGTGTAGCACTGCACGACCTGGGGGTGGGAGCGGCAGGGATGGTCATGGTGTTAGTGGTGCTCAAGATAGGCAGAATCTGGGCAGTAGTGAAGATAGCCAGAATGTTGGTACTACTGAGGTTTCCGCTGGGAAGGGCGTCCATAGTAGGGGGGAAGCAGTAGGGCAGCCACGTAGTGCTGTACACTTGCCCTCTTTGCTGGCCTTGGCTGCGCTGCTGCTGCATCATGGTCAAGTCACAGACAGTATGCTCCTGGAGGAGGCAGCGGACCTAGCACGGCAGGTAGGACGTGTCTTCTTGTCAGTGAGGGTGTCTACGTGTCTGTGTGCATTTCGTTTGTACGTGCTGTACGGCCTCGCTGAATGCGTGCATTTATTTTCATGTGTTAGAGTGCATCGAGTAATTGACATGGCTGTATTCTTTGCGGCCAAAATGGGAGGCATAGCCTGCAAAAAGGTTGCATCCTCACGTTCCTCAGTGTCAGGGGGAGGCACATGTGATGATTTGTAAAAGCACACAAAGATCAAAGGGTGCACAAACATGCCTTGTGCAAGGGCCTGACATCATTGCCTGATAGCAATTGGATGGCAGCTGTCCCTGGTTCACTTGCTGCCATCATGGAAACTTGTTAGATTGCTGCCAGAGCACAATGTAGAGGGACATGTTCATAAGCCTTGCCTGCTGTGCCTGTTGCTCACACAGCTGTTGGCAGCCGTGCGTGGGAGCGACCAAGAACCTCAAGCTTGGACGCTCCTCTTGCTGATCTGCCAGGCTGCAGGTACATGTGGCTTGGGTGCTTGTGTTTTTGTATGATGATGTTTATGTATGACTACATTATTGGAGCATATGTGGCTTGGGTGATTGTGTTTATACATCATTATTGGAGCAAGTATGGCCGCATAAGTCCTGCCAGCTGAACCTGTAGTTGCCAACTTAAACTGTGAGCAAGTGCAAACACCTAAGGAACTCTACTATGCAAGCACATGATTGCATTGCATGTAGCTACATCATGGTGTAAGGCTCCCATGCAACCTGTCACCACATTCATTACTTGAAGGCAAACTGTACACGCCGTCAACCATTCTTGTTTTGTTTCATCGGTGCTACTTGGCATATCACTGCCTGTCCCCAACAGGTGACGCAGCTCGTGCAGAGGACATCGCTGCCAGCCTGGAGGGCCTACAGCGAGCAGAGGCAGCTGGCCTGGTGCCATTAGCTACCCTGCACCCTCCCCCGAGCCCCTCCCAGCTGTCAACTTCAGGAGCTGAGCCAGCTTCTGCTGGAAAAGAGTTGCAGGGAGGCTTGCCAGATGACCGTGGTGACGCTGGAAGTGCGCCTGATGGTCCCCCAAGGACGCCCTCGTCACGTGAACGGTGTGTTTGGTTGTCCTACTTGATCACGCGGACTGTTACTGGGTGATAATACAGATCTTCCTTGCACGTCTTATCACTGGTCTACAGAGGTGGCACCTGCTTTCCTCCAATGTTTTCTTCAAACGTGGTGGCAGGATGCTTGACTGGGAAAACAGCACAGGCAGGCACCCTTTCTTTTTTGCATTTGTCTGACGTATCACTAGCTAGTTGCCTTTCAGTTGCATTGTCCCATCCCCTATGGCCGCAGGCAACCAGACCTACAATCAGCTCAAGCAAGCAGTGGCACACCCCAGCACCAAACTCCTAGCAGGCAGCCAAGCCGGCAAAGTAGAGCCGCCAGCGAAGGTGCTTTGCTTGTAAAGTCTTCCAGTTTGGTTTGTGCTCCGTGGCTAAGCGCTTTCACACTTACACACGCACACAAACACTTACACACATACAATGCATGTGTACAATCTTGTGTAAACTTTGCAGGGGCTCCCAGTGAAGGGGCTGGTCGAGAAAACTCGCCCCCCCCTGTGCCGGAGGTTATTCCCATGTGCCTAGCCCCTGGAGCTGATCCCACATGTTTTAACGGAATGCTGGCACTGGCTAGCGTCTGTGCAACTACCCTGGCTCTGCCTGCAGTGGCGTTATCTGCTTTGCAGCAGGTGCATTGAACATAGGCAGCTCAGCTTGCAGAAAGCCTTTATAACAATGTAGCAAATTGCCCTTTTTGGAGTGACTTCCTAGCCTCCAAAATTCCTCGCTCAAGCATGCAACCAGTTGATGCAACATTTAGCGGCATGAGGCAAAGGCTTTCGTGCCTTGCTTTCCCTATGCCTATTAAACACATGTTACATGCATCCGCACAGGCCGTGACGGAGCTGCCTGCCAGTGCAAGCCTTCCTGAAGTTGAAGCAGAGCTTGGACTTGTAGGGGCCCACGCGTACCGCTGGATCTACTGCTGGGTACAGGTACACTATATTTGCGTGTGAATGTCGCGTGTGTTTGTGTGTGGGATGCAGAAATGTTTGTTCGTTGACGGACGTGTCTGATTACCTGTGCGTGCACTTGTGTGAATCAGCAAGCATTGTTAGATGCAGGCCCCGCAATTCTTTTGAAAAGTGATGTGATGCCTCAACGTTCCAGGCCTGTGGGATCCAAACCTACCAACTTTAAAAGCTAGCTGCTTGTTGAACGGGGCATCTTTGATGGGCCTGCCTCTGATCTCTTACTTAATGTATTATTTGTGGAGCAGGTAGCCGCAACATATACTGCCAGCCAGTTTGGAGAGGGAGAGGCGGATGAGGATGGTGCTGGGCCTTTAGGAGTCCCTATTAGAGGCAGTGGTTCGGATAAGTCACAGGCAGAGGCGTTGGGAAGGGACAATATTGGTGAGGCAAACAGAATTGGGCAAGAAGATGGAAAAGAGGCAAGCCAGCAAGAGCATCTTGATGAGACAATGGGGGGGGAGACGACGACAGTGACAAGGAGCAGCAGCAAGGCCAGGGTGCAGCGCGCGAGCAGTTCAGGGGGGGACGACAGGGTCAGGGGGCGTATCAGCATGAACGGAGCAGAGGCAGCCGCTGTTGCGGTAGCCAGCGCCATGCAAGCTGTATCAGAGGAAGAGCTCGGTGGGGGTGGTGTTCCAGAGCAGGGGGCCAAGGTGGAGGAGGAGGTGCAGGGTGCAGGAGCTCCTCCTGCAGGGGAGGATGTGACAGGCAAGGCTAAGGCACGTGCTGCTGAGGCACTTGCCACGGCTTTGGAGCTGTGTGCGTGTGCAGGGAAGGGGCTGAGGGAGGGGGATGTGAGGCCGGGCATGCTGGCGGGGGAGCTGCTGTGGCTTGCAGAGCGCTGGCAGGAGGTGAGGGTTGCTACACATGTTGATTTTCTGGGGGCAGAGAGGGACTGAGGGTGCTTTGTACACGGATGACTGATGACAGAGTGGAAGCCACAGGATGTGCAGAGGCATGCTGTATTGAAAATACGAACTTCCCCTCCCCATTACTTGTTGCCAGGCATGCTGGTAGGGCGTTGTCAATGGACTTGTAAAAAGTTCTGGCATTCTTGTAGCCAGAGTATGAAGTAGAAACACCTAAAGGGAAACGCTCATGATAATGCGCGTCTACTTTCTTGATTGCGATGCTGATCACAGGCGATCCAAACCATAGCAACCACGCTGGCCAGCATCACCAGACCCGTCCCTACCGTCCCAGGTGCAGTCGGCGGAGACACAGAGGGCATGCGGGGACCAGGGCAGAATCAGGGAAGAGCGCCCCCCTTGTCTGTAGTGCTTCAATTAGCTGGCAGCTACGAGAAGATAGGGCGCCATGATGAGGCGCTGAAGTTGTACCTGCAGGTGGGTGGGTGAATGTAGGTATTTAAGAGCTTTGCTGAGGTTTTGGAAAGTACGCGCTAGACGCTTAGATATGGCATACAAACAAGGAAAAGCAGTTCATCAAAGAACGGTATACAAGCAGAAAGGAAGGGGGAGTTATGTTTGTGCATCAGAATATAATCAGTGCTGACCTTGTAACAACGTCAATATCCTGAGGATATCATTGTAAACAACCGCTTATATCTTTGTGTGACCTTGCTTTCAATATGTACAGCCATTTCAAAAAGAATAGAAAAGAAAAGAAATGGAAAACTACACAGGCAACAAAATACTCCCTGCATCAATTAAGGAAAAGGAGACACATTGGCCTGAATTGCCGTGAGTCTCCCCCACCAAAGGAAAAAAGAAAACTAGTGGGGATCTGGAGGGTGGGGATCAGTTTGCGCGCATAAGGCACAGAGTGAGCATGCGATTAAAAGGCAGCTTGTGGGCCCTCTGTGAATCGAGGCCGAGCTCTTTTAGATGATGCAAAGCGTTAGAGGTATAGATTGATCCTCCCACACCAATAAGGATGGTGTGAAGTGTTACTTTTTTAGCTTTTAAGCGTTTGCATAAACTCTCGTACTGTTTGTTAGAGGCCTCAAGCTGGTGTCCAGGCCTAGTGTCTTCACAATAGTTCACTTCTATGTGGTGGACCTCCCTCTTATAAACGTTTGTGAGCTCTGCGCACTTGTCCATGAGATCTAGCATGCTGCACCTGTTGCAATTGGGGAGTAGAATGTGGAAAACCAAGTTCTACCAAATCCGGTTCTTAGCATGTCAAACGATCCCTGATCATCAAAGAAGTACTCCTGTCGTATTTTGAGGTGAAAAGAGGCCCTGGGTAGAGTGTGGTGGCTCAATACGTGAACATGCAATGCCAAATTTGAACCGGATTTCTGCCCAGACCACTGGGGTAGTCCATTTGGCCTCAAACTTCATGAAACATCTAGTTATGTTGTTTAAACACGATTTGCATCAAAAAAGGAACATTTTCAGGACTGTTGCTCCGTCGACCACCTCTGTAATTTGACAGCCATTTCAATTGTTTTATAGCTCTGTAGAAGTTTGTGATGCCTCCTTTTTTCTCACTCTGTTGCCTTTTCAATTCATTGCGCACGTCATCCCTCTGTACGTCTGCAAGCCGTTACTCGTGTACCCAGATCCGTCTTATGCTTGAACTTCACGATACTAATTTATTTCAACCCCCTGCACTAGCTTTGCCTTTCACATCCTGCTTTCTCCGTCCACGCACTGCAAAAAGCCTTATGCGCACCGCTGAAATTGTTTTGTTTGCTTTCAGGCTTGCACTCACTCTCCCAGCGCCACTGTGTGGTTACGCGCCGCCCGTGCCCATGAGCGGCTGGGCCAGCAAGCCGAGTGTGAGGCTGCTCTTTCAGAGGCTGTGGCTTTGGACGCTGAGAGCCCGCACGTGTGGGCAGCAATGGCACTCCAGGCAATGAGGTGAGAAAACATGAGGGCAGCAATGGCACTCCAGACATTGATGTGAGAGAAGGTGCGGACAGCAATGGCACTCCAGGCAATGAGTGAGAAAAGGTGCCTTGCCAACAATTTAGTACAGAGGTCAGCAGCAGTGCTTTTAATGCTGTATGAGAAAGTAAGGCATTACGTATCTGTGGTAAAAGGTAGGAGCAGAAGAAAGCAGCAGTACTTTTAATGCTGTATGAGAGAGTAAGGCATTACATTTCTGTGGCAAAAGGAAGGAGCAGAGGAAATTATGGGTTGGAAAGAGTCAGGGGTTTCAAGTGTCTTGCCAGCCTTGCAAGCTGAAAGTGGATGACATTTTGTTGTAGGCTTGCAGGCATGCATATATTAGACGCCAAGGGCAAGCTATATTTGACAAGCACAGGTTTGGTTAAAGCCTCAAGTTGATCCTGACCATTGCTATTCGAAATCCTCTGAAACCTTGAAAGCCTTGCTTTTGCGTAAAATTAGAAATGCTTCCTTCCTTGGTACACCATATTTTGGCCTGCTCGGTGAGGCCATGTCAAGTATGAGCCTTAGATTTAAGTCCCTCCTATACGCAACTAACCAACTCTTTATACACTGAACAGTCTGGTATAAACCAGAGCAATATGCTTTATCTTGTTGCGCCGTAGGGGTGGGCCCAGCCAAGCCACAGGCGGTAGTGCTGCTTTGGCATGCACCTTACGTCTGGGTCTGGAAGACGTGACCCTGCTTGATGAGCTAAGCAGAGCCTGCCAAGCAGCTGAGATGGAAACAGGTGCGTGTGCTTATTTTTGGCTTGAAGGTACCCCAAGTGATGGTTGCTTTCCAACCATATATGGTGCAAGTGACGACTAAGGGGGAGGGGGGGGTGCGGTGTTTTTATGCATAAGATGTAACGTAGAAGTATCTGCTTGGAGGGATGATTAGACTGCTCTTTGAAACTGCACCTTCAATACCTGCAGAAGCACTTAGCTGCTTGGAGGCTGCTTTTGCTGCGGCTCCTCCAAAAGGGCCCGTGGCTGTAGCCACTCGCCTTCGCCTGGCGCAGGTAAACACTCAATTGATTGTTTGCTGTTGACAAAATGGGAGCGTCTGTTTGTTTGCATGTACAGAGCTTTAGTACCTCGTACTGCATATTCCAACCGTTGCAGCCATAGAACATTGAATTACTTTTTAAGGAAGATTGAGCGACTTTCTACTGCAGGCCTACTAAACTACCGCTTGTACAATTGTAAGATTTCACAATGTGCGCATTTACTTTCCAACTGTACAGGCCCTTGTGCGCGCAAGTGACTTTGATCCTGGACGCATGTGCTACGAGGCCGCCCTGGCTATCAGGTGAGGAGCCTTGTTTTCGCAATACTGTATCTGCCAGTGCAGAGATCGGCTTATGTACATCTATAATGCGTCCGATACTTGTTGTGCACCTTGATTGATACTGAAACAAATGCTGTTTTGACCGTTGCATTTGGTGCTGCCGCACATGCAAGTCTATTATTTGAGCAGAAGTTGCTGCATTGATGTGATGGCATTTGATATGCATAATATGCATATGCCCCTGCGTCTGTCATTTTTTCTTGTGAAACATTGCATAGCAGCGCTGCAGCAGCTTTGTTCTTGTGTCATGCACAACGCACGACACGATGACACGATAGGATAATGAAGTGGCCGCGAGCTTAAGTCTTGCGTTACTACCTTTTTTTGTTGCTCGCAGTACCTCCAAACTGCAGCAGACCAGTGTGAAGCGCCACCTCCTAACAACAAGACTGCTAGCTTACCAGTAGATGATGTAAACACGTTAACCTTTTTGGGTTGGACTTAAAACCTCTCAAATTGCAATATTGCAATCTTGCATTTTTATCCTATCCTTGTTGAAGCTTTGCAACAATAATATTTTGATATATAATCAATGTAAGAGGCCCGCTGTCAAGTGCAACGCCTACCGAAAGATCTTGGTGTGCCATCTGTGCGAAAACTTTCTCAATGAAAAAGTTGAGGGATGGATCCTAGGCCCATCGTCAGTGCAAACGAGCAAAGGTAGAGAGCCTTAGCCTAGGAATGCATCTTCAAGCTGGCAAAAGTACTTCTGAGCCTTCACTGTAGACAACGCATGTAGATCTAGGTTACAGAGTTTAAAATGTAAAAGTAAAAGTCTACACTGGAAGTCACCAGCGTTTACAGAGTAAGCCATCAGTCAAAACGTGCGACTGCTAGGCTGTGCAAATAAAACGTGTACATAACTGTGATAGTTGTTGTTGTAGGACCAGATTTGTAGCACCTACAAAAAAATCCTTGAAAAGGGAAAAAAGACACAACGCTGTTTGTGACATTGCAGCCGCACTGAAAAAATTAGTAAACAGGCATCTGCCAGGACCAACCGACCGCAGTAAATTAAAGGGGGGAAATAATCTGTGAAATTTGGGCACATTATAAACATGGACTTTCACACTGAGGATATTAAGAATGGGGGCGGAGGCAAATATTGTTATACATAAACTCATGTGTGAGGAGCAGCACATGCACAACGAGAGGGTCTGGAACATCAAACATGGTCTGGTTCATCACTCTTTTGCTGCGGGCCCTACTGCTAAATGAACTCTGAACCAGCACTTGCCTGGCTAAGACTGTATAATTGTGTATAAAGAGCGACATTGAAATCAAATATAAGGTAAGGTAAGGTGAGGTTACATCACTGTATATGCCTCAAAGGGCATCTCAGCGGAAGCTTGGCAAAGTCAGATATAAAGCAAATCAGCAGGCACTTCAACACCTCACACAGCAAAGCACAATCAGAACCAAGGACTTGTTCTATTGAAATAGTGTAATTTGACTCTTATATCTGCCTTGGAACCAACAGCACTATGCAGCCAAGATGTACTGATGTTTGTTCTCACAGGGAATGCACTGCTGTTCGTGTAAAGGTATTGCGCTCAGACAAGCGTCAACATGAATGAAACCTCTCTCGAGTGTATGCACACACCACGTCCTCTGTTCTGTGAGCCACCCATTCAGTATTGTTATCAAGCGTTTAAGCACTAGTGGCACCTCAGGTGTGAAGAAGTTTCTTTGCGATTCCTTGAAGAGTATGTGCCCCCTCTCTCGCTTGAGATCTCGTTGACCATCTTGCTTGAATGGCAGGCGCCAGTGCTTGCATCCCCGTTCTCTTGCATTGTGTGGGAGAGCGCTGCGTGTGTGATTGCACAGGACGTCGTCAGTAGATTTAGGTTAATGTTGCTTTTGGTACAATTGAGTGATGTAGGATTGCTATACTGTTGCTTACCAGAAGTGTTGGGCGGTCTGGGTCGATACTCTCAAAAACCAATAAAGAGGAGGTAGCTAAAAAATGATCATTTGTTTTTTCCTAAACAATGCTGATATTCAGGATCGTTGACGGCACTCCCCACCCCGTTGCTGCTCACGTAACCCCCATCATATATGGGTTTCCCAGCCCACACCCAGCAGGACCAGGACCTCTCTCCCCGCACCTGCCGCCCAGGTCCCTCTTTCTTTTGTGCTGGCCAGGAGGGCTGTTAGCTGCTCTTTCAATCATGGCGCCCCTCACCTTGGCCTGTTAGTGAGTTTATTGGATGGTCCATGGTTTTCCCAGCCTCGTCTCTAGCGCATGCCTGTCCCCCTAATGAGTGTGTGAGTTGTGCTACCTGGTGCTGATGCAGCCGTCTGCGTTGCCTCCCCCCTCTTCCCCTTGCCTGGTTTCCCTGCCCGTCTGTCTGTGTAGGGTTAGTTTTTTTCTTTGTAGCTAGTTCTGTGCCCAGGATCCTAAGTTTTAATGCTCCTTCTCACCTAAGGATTTCCCGCAAAGCTGGTCTGCTTAGCAAGGTTTAGGTTTTGCGCTTTAGAGGGGTGTCAGATTCTTTAAGGGAGGTTGTATTGGAGCCTGTTTTGGCGCAGGAACAGCACAAAGGCCTCTGCTCCACCCTTAAAGGAGCCTCTGTTACCCTCCACACCATCCTTTTTGGAGTGGGTGGCACTATCTACAACAATAACACGCTGGAGCCTTTTAAGGAGCTGGGTCTTAATTCTCAAAGAGTCAAGAAACTCGCTTTCAAGCTTCATGTTAATTTTATCAACTACGCTGCCAAACTTGTCCATACTAGACGTGCCCTTTCAAGCACTATTATCAACTGTCATCAGGAGACGGTTTCAGGTCAAGCCTGCAACCCTCCTGAATCCCATTGTTCTTTTTCTTCTTCTTTTGGTGAATGAGTTTTACGATACCCGGTATCAAAGTGGCTTCGTTTCCTTAATTAATGTGGGTAGTCTTCCTTCTCTTTTCTTTTCCTGTTTTGGCGCACCAGTCCTTGCTAGGACATAGTTTGCTCTTACCCTGGATGGCTCCTAGCTTCTTTCGCCTTTGTATCTGGATGCTCTCTTGATAGTGCGGGCTTCCAGGCCTCAGTATTTTCTTGTCGACCCTCTGTCTTTGCCCTGCCACTCTAGTTTTCCTCGCACAGCTTTTTGTGGTTTCTCTGGATCCAACGTTTTCTGTCTGAACCTTTTTCCTTAGGTCTCCATAATTGCTTCCCTTTTCCGTCCAACTGGCCCCTCATGCTGCCCTTTTTTCATGTCACTCTCCTGCAATAGGGATCCAGCAGGGAGGAGTTCGCTACTTCCCCTTGATCTATGTAAAAACTCCAAAATTAAAATCAAGATCTGCGCATGGGTCTTTATATACAAAGCTAAGTTTTAGCTCTTTACGCAGCCAAAACACTAAGGTTTGGCAGGACTATCATTTTGGAATCCGAGCCGTGTTTGTGTTGGTGTGTATAAGCATGCATGTTCTTTCAGATCCAGTGCACTAAATGTTACCTATATGTAACACGCAAAAAAAACGTCATAGGCAAATACCTGAGATGCTGAGTTCTCTGCTTGCAGAAGAAATGCGGATCTTGCAGGCGAGTGACTTGTCGCGGATCCGAAATTCTCTTTGCAAATGGCTGAGATTTCTCCTCGCTACTTTGGCTTCACATGTATAGGTCCAAAGCTTACCCGCTAGTCTTCGGTCAAATTAAGCTTGCACGCCTCTGCCCACCAGCTTTTGCCCAACCGCAGCGGCATAAATCTTCAACGTAACAAACTCTGAGCTCGTCTGCCGCTCCAGCGTGGAAATTGGCATGTATAATCAAAACAATTGACGAGCTGGATTCCTCTACGGTTCTATCGTTTGATTATTTAGATAGAATATGGCGCTTACTTACTTATTTGCTTGCCCTACCCCACCCACCCATCTTACCCTGCAAAAAAGTGGTCAGCAGCACACATGTTTGAATGCATCACCTAATTTTCTTAATTGTCCTGCCCCATCCGCCCCCCCCTTCACCCTGCCTAAAATTGCTCAGCAGCATGCACATTTTATCATATCCTATGATTTGCTTGCTTGCCCTGCCCCATCCGCCCCCCCTTCACCCTGCCATAAATTGCTCAGCAGCATACACATCAATTATATAACTAAACTTGCTAGCTTACCCTGCCCCACCCGCCACCCTTATTCACCTGCAAAAGACAATACTCAGCAGCACATACACATTTTGCCCCTCCCCATATCACGTCTTGTCATTACCATACCGGTAATATTCTATGAACCCTTTTTCCCAATTTCAGCGCACTATATACTAAGTACATTTGCAGTAACGAGTAAGTCAGGGGAAGGGGATGTTGTACTCCCAATTTTTGTTAACGGTTTTATCATCTTGGGACTCATCTTGGGACTGGCACACATATATGTGCCAGTCCCAACCTGTTTAGCTCCAGCTAGCGACATTAAAAAGACAATCTCCATGAAGCAAACATAATTAGCGATAATTTCACGGGTCGCGAAAATTTTCCTTCGGTGCCAGGAAATACGAAATAGCGAAGATAATTTCTGCAATCAACAAATCGGGGTGTACACCAAAAGCAACCCTAGCATTGATGCCCCTCTTTTGACAACTTGCTATAAATAAACCTAGTTTACAAAAAATCCAGAATGTAGCAACCCAGCGACAGCAACGACGATGAGTTCCTCTCAGACTCGTCCAGCCTCGTTGACGATGCTGCCTCCCTCGCTTCCCCAAATGCTGCAGCAAGTGATGGATGCAGTGCCTCTGCCGCGTTGAAGGCGTTGGCCGAGGGACAGGTCTTTCCGTGGATAGAGAGGACAGGCCTAGTCTCTCTTGTGAGTTTTTGTTTTTGTGATTATGTGTTTGAGAGCAGACATACATTGGCAGCTGAAGAGCAGCAAGAACGAGAGCAGCAAGAACGAGAAGGGAAGAGACAAAGGTGATCTATGTTTTTCTGCGCCAAACTTGATTAAAAACACAGGCCGTCCAGGTAGCGCTGGAGCAGCTTGTGGGCCCCAGGGCACCCGCGCATGTCAAGCAGCACGCTGCAGAAGTCCTGGCTGTTGTGTGCAAGGGCCAACACCCCCAGGTTATGAATCCTTGTGGTTCGTGTATATGCACGCACCAGGCGGTAGGCGGTATCAAGTTGATATAACATTTACCATGAACCTGTCACAAAGTTGCAATGAACAGCCTGTGTGTTGGACCCATAACAGTTGTGCTCTGGCAGCATACCTGACACAAAGACAGAAAGGAGTAGCACTTGCATTTTTTATGGATTTGGAAATTGCAAACATACAAGCGCAAGTACATCAATATATACATGCTGATCACGCCCTCCAGTGTGCCCTTGCCTTGATGGAGTGCAATGTCCAAGCTCTCGCCAGCCAAGTCCTGAGGGTTGCCGGCTGCACTGACCGTCGAATCCTGAGCCATTCCACCCAGCTTTGCGTGCTGCAGCTGCTGTGCAGCATCCTGCACGATCAGACTGCAGGAGTTGCATGCAAGCAGGTAGGCAAGGAGGGGATTTCTGGGAAAGCGTGTACATAGCATTTGAAGTTGAAATTCTGGCACTTCTTGATGGCATTGATCTTATTCCTTTCGTAAATATTTGTTCATCCACCATTTCCAACGCACCTGATATTTGCCATTGCACCACTTTGTCACAGGTTTAAAACCCGGGTGGATTGAGCGTCATCCTGGACCTGTGCCTCCGCCTCGTATCCTCCAGTAATCTGGATGTTGCCGCTGCGGCAGCTGCCTGCTTCTCACAGCCTCTCTTCCCCCTCATGAGCAGCCAGGAGGGCCAGATGCTGAAAGCAGCCAGGGCCATTACAGGGCTGTTGAAGCACTGCGTGGAGGTGGAGGGGGGCGGTAGCAGGGCGGAGGAAGCTGCGGAGCAGGCAGACAGCGCGGATTTGATGTGCCAGAACGCAGGTGCAACCGCACTCCCTTCTGCGAGCAGCAGCTGCAGTAGCATGAGCTGTACAGACAGAGCTGCCCAAGCTGCGTGTAAGGCTCTTGCAGATTTGCTGGTAGTTCAGGAGCCTTGTGGCAGGGTAGTGGTCGAAGGAGGGGGTGTGGCATCCCTCGTCGCTCTGCTGGATTTCAAGGGAGCAGCAGCAGCAGCAGTAGCAGCAGCAGCAAATGCATCATTGCCAATGTCAACTCCTGAATCCCTCAGCAGCAGCTCTGTGGTCTTGACAGAGCTGGAGATGCTTGCCGCTGAGTGCTTGCTTCGCTTGCTGGAGCTTTGCTTGGCAAGTGAGGTAGTCTTTTCTGAGGTGAGAAGTGAGAAAACCAGATCAAGGCAGGAGGTCTTCCTTACTTGTTGTGAGGTTCTGGAAAGTGTACGTTTATGAGTAATTTCTTGATCCGTATTATAAGGGAATTCATTGCAAGCATGTCACAGTGACTTTTGAGCCTGCCATACACTTAAATGCTTTGTACCTAATCTTGCAACAGTTTTCAGCAGCCGGATGCATCCCAGCGCTCATGCAGCTCTCTCATGTACGTAACAGCAACAACATCAGCTGCAGCACCAGGGCCAAGCATGTGTTGTGCCAGCTCCTGCACACAGCCGAATGCCAGCAAGCCTTTCTTCAGCAGGAGGGGGGTCTGCTATCTGTAGCAAGCTGGGCAGATGCTCAGCCAGCTCTAGCCCTGAAGGCCATCGGCTGCGTCTGCATGGCAGGGGAACCAGGATGTCTGGCAGTGGCGCAGGTCTGTGTTGATTTTTTTGCAGAATGCTGCAAGTAAACAATTAGAAGTGAGTTTGCACGGACCAGTATTTGTGGCCTAGATCAGCTCAAACAGGATCCTCTCAAAAAAGCTGTGCATGCATGCCAGTCATATACTGAGCAGCACAAATAAAAATGTCCAGGAAACGTGTGTTGCTCTTGATATACTTTTTAACTCCATAGTCATTGCAAATTGACTTGCAGTGTCCGTCTGCGCTATCAGTGCTCGTGCATGGTGTAAGCAGTCCCTCAGTGGCTGACTCGCAGCTTGCCGTCTGCACCCTAGCAAACATCCTATCTGGCACCACACTCCCAGCAGCTGAGACAGAGGCAGCAGCAAGCAGGCCAGCAGTGATGCTCAGCATGGTTCAGGCAGGTGCGCTTGAGCACATAGAAAAGCGCGTAAAGCACGCAGAGAACCTCTTAACAGAGATGGGCTTGCAAACCCCAGAATCAGTAGACCAGCAGGAGCACGGCCTCTTGCTTGGGGCATTCAGCTTGGCAGCAGAGCTTGTGGCTGGGTCGCCAGATGCGTGTGAGAGCTTGATCTGGAAAGTACAGCAGCAGCAGCAGCAGCAGGAGCTACAGCAAAATGCACGTGCGTTTCAGCCATGTGCCATCCTGTCACTGGCATTTCGTCTTCTGCACCTGCCAGACCACCAGCAGAAAGCTTCCGAAGTGCTGCTGCACCTCCTGCAGCACAGCACAGTCGTGTCTAGCGGGGTCCAGCTTGAGATGGTGGTATGGGCAGGAGGCTGCCTAGCAACAGCTATTCCCTGCAGCAGCCAGGGACGCGAAGCAATATCACTTTACCAGCAGCAAGCGCTGCAGGGCACAGCCCTGGCCCTGCAGATTGTACCTTTTGAAATGGCATGCACCAGCTTTCCTGAAGAAGACAGTCGATATTTGAGGTAATTGCCACTTGTGAGGAGCTAACCCTTAGGTTGTTTCTGTCCCATAATAATTGTGACAGGACTTCAATCGCTCAATCAAGGAAGATATTCAATGTTCTTTTCCTAAATGCGGTTTGGCTCCAAAATCTTCATTGTGGCAGTTTTCGGATTGTAAGCAACGCCATCTTACCAGCATTCACACACATGCATAATTAAGCTTAGGTTTCCACCTGACAATACACTAGAAACTAAAAAGTAAAGAGATCTGCCTCTTCTCACATCCTCAGGCAGCTGAAGTTTTTGTCAACCTACTGCTTTGCACCCCACTCCTCCCCATCCCAATTCCAAGCAACAGTTGAGCTGCTCAACCAAGCGTTGAGAGCCGCACAGCGCAGTCCAGCAGCGTGGAGCATCCAGGTCATTTCAGCAGTATCTCCAGGCCTCACATCTGCACTCTCGTCTACTCTGTCAACGCGGCTGATATTAGATGTCTGCCTCCAAGTCTTGTTCACTGCCGAGGCAGCAAGCAGCAGCAGCAGCAGCAGCAGCAGCAAAGCAGTCTCACCAGCATTGCCAGAACACCCCCTCCCTCACGCCCTGCTGCTCAGCCTGTGCCATAAAATGCTGATAGCATGCAGTAACGACTTAAATCAGGAAAAGGAAGGAGAGGGGCGCGCTCAAGCCGTGTTGCAAGTGTGCTCGTTCCTGCAGAGGCATCTGCTCACACAACCCTGGTCGGCTGCTCTTGGCAATGATGGGGCTGTTGGTGAGTGCAGGTCAAACATCAAAAACCTAGGATGTTGAAACAATGCATAGCCCGATTAATGCTGCCGGCCCAATTTGCTTTACTCTGCTTCACTATGCTCATTGTCATGCTGCTCATGTGTTGGATGCATTAACAGTATGCTTGAATAGAGGTCTTGCACCAGGTGGAGCTCTGAGCAGGTCACACACGTAGCCTGCTTCTAGAAATAAAGGGAAAAAAGTCTCATTTCAAATCTCGTCAGCATACCCAACAACAACGTTACTGTTCTCACCGTGTCTCAGTTGATCTGGTTTCGAGCATCCAGCATGGTCTACGTGGCGTGGTTGAGGCAATTTCCCAAGCACAGCAGCTCCATCCTGTGTACTTCCAAGCCCTGGCTGCTGCATCGGTGACCGCCACAGATGTTGCTTTGAAGGCGCAGGTGAGAGGGTTCCTATTAAGCAGTGCCACACATCAGTATTTCTTTGCAAGGGAAAGGGCAACATTATGTTTGCTGTTTTGTTATGCTAAATCAGTGGCATGGACGACCATGACTCATGTTTGCAATCCATGCTGAAGCTGGTACCTTGATTTTCATGACATGCTAGGACTCAGGCATTATATAATTGTGCATAATTTAAATGTGGACATCCCAGCAATAATCTTTTATACCAGTTTTTGTTGTGCACAAGTTGGCTGGGAATGCAGCACCTACTCAAAATTACTATATCTATTATCTGCTGTAAACAGAGTTTTTGCCAGACCCGTGTTGCAGAGCTTGAGCGCTCTGCCCAGCATGATGCAAAGCTTATGTCTGATTCAAAAGCAGCATGGGACAAGGCACAAGCAAAAGAGCAGCTTGTCCGTGAGATAGAAAAAAAGAAATGGGCTGAAGCAGCACTTCGGCAAGTTGACGAGGACTTTCGCTCTGCACAGGTAGGGCAAAATGAAGGTGTTTACAAGCCCTATGATGCAAGCGTCTGTAATGACTGTTGCCAAGCTCGGCAGCCCTGATCTGGATGATACTCTATCCATTATCGTAGACAGGATGCTGTCCTGCGGTCATCTTGTACCTCTTCATTGTTACATGTAAAAAGTGTTTGCAAGAGCTCCATCGCCGAATCATGCTGTTACTTTTTTTTGCAGGCACGCTGCGTTCGTCTTGAGTCTGACCTCTCTCGCAAGGAGCTCAGAATGATAAACCGGCAGAATTACCTAAAGCAGAAGTTGCAGCATCTTGTCGCTTGTACATAATGATCTGTGTTAAGGTGGAAACAAGAGAGTTTTGCGACTTTACCAGTGCACTGCAGCAAGCAAAGGCCTTAAATTTTAATTGCACAGATTTGCACTATAGCAAAACAAATTCCCTCAGAAGGTAAACTTACAGGTGTACTAACTCACGGTGATGTGTTTATAGAACGAAGATTTGTCTACCAATATTCTGGTCGGCATATATATTTCAATCATCCCTATTCTGTGCACTTCATTGCCTTTTGCAAAAATGCTTTCTTGACCGTGACATTTGATGCTGCTGCAAATGCAAGTCTGTTACCTGAGTAAGTTTTTACATCCATGTGATGAGCACAACTAGAGCAATGGCCGACGCTCAGTTGTTTTAAAGCAGAAGAACTCTGGTTCTTGCAGGCGAGTGTGCGTGATTGCCGCTTTGTGTAACATGTTTAAATAGAATAAATCTACTTATTGCTCCTTATCTTTAAGTAAACCGTTTTGGCCACTACGCTACATTTGGTATCAAAGCCTGAGGTTCTCAGTTTGAATCCATCGGCACGAGTTACAAATTCGCCACTCGAGCTACCTTCAGCTTCTGTCGAAAGGACTATCAGGTAGAAACCATACAGGTTTAGGGGGTTGTGATATGCTTACGAAACTGTAAGCACTTGAGGGTGGGGCGAATGTAACATGCATAAGTAGAGTAAAATGATTAGTAATCGCTCATTCTGCGAATTGACCATTTTGGCCGCTGTGCTACACTGCACTGCGCTCCAGACCTTGAAATAGTTGTCGAAGCAATATAACACGCTTCAAACTCACCTAGCAACATCAAAAGCGCCGCTTTTGCAGATAACCTCCCATTGGCGACCCGCAAAATCTAAAACTATAAGCCAGCAAGCTCACACTCTAATCAAACTGGGCCGGACTAATTATTTCTGGCAGCAAAACCAAGGTCTTGAATGCGTCTCCTCCCAAAGATAGCAACAATTTATTTAGCAGCAACTGAAGCCCTCCAACATCAACTCAACAACAACATACTGGTCCAAACCTAGGCAACAAAATGTATTTTACCTAGCACTTTTCCCTACCTAGGGGGAATCTGACCGTGGACCATAACTGGAAACTCCAACACAGGTACATGGACAAAAACCTAAAACAAAAGCTTCATGCCCTCAAAGGATCATATGCCTCACCACGGCAAACACTCAACATAGTATGCACAGCTATCCTATGCCTTTGCCGTTACACCATGCTCCTACCCAGACCTAGACAATTGGGATGCAATGATTGGAAATAATTCAAAGCAAGCACAACCTCTGGCGCGGTACTCTAACAGCAATGTTTCGTGAAGATGTACATAACGTAACTTTGGGTTAGGGACCAAGTCTGCTTAATTAGAATACCACAGGCGCTCAGCAGTGGCATTTTATATAAAAACCAATCCCTACGCATCGCTCTACCGCAGATTCCCGCATCTATGTAATTTCTTGGGCTCTATACCATCAGACCAACTCCAATTTGCAGGAAACCCTTCTGGAACACAAAATATAGACGCCTCTTCCCAAATATACTTGGGATACGCGTATCATTGCCATATACTGAAGGCAGAAACTGCCTCAATGCTTGCAACAACAATTACTAAAAAAGCTGGCTAGAGAAATTTCTGAGGCAAAGTGGGAATTCAATTACATTCATCACGCCTACCCCTTTGCACTAAGCACTGAAAAGACTCCTGGCCTTAATTAAGTAAGGAAACTACCCAGCGACCACCTTCATCAAACCCCACAAGACCCTCAAGATAATAATAGTAGTACCCTGGACCCACCTCAGAGCTCTGACGAAGCGACCCAACAGAGCTCCAGCAACAGCAACCTGATACGTAAAGTACAAGATTGGCGGGACTGGACCTAACACTGATGGCAGTCTTAAACACGAAGAAGGGCAAGACACAGGATCAGGTGTATAGCATTCTAGCTTAAACATATCCCATTACGTGAATCCAAGAGGCGTAGGTATAACCAATACCATCTCACTTGCACAGCTAGCAGCTTTAGTAGCCGCAATCATTCGCGGATACTCCCATATAACCACAGAAAGCCTAACCTCAATGCACCTAAGTAAAAATAGCTCTCACACCCAAATCTCCACCGCCACCACATCCAGGGAGATGTCCTCCAATCCATTGCCAAAGCAATCCACCAGTCACCATCGCCCATTCATTTCCGCAAAAGTCAAATCCCACGCATTATAGGCAATGAATGTGCCGACGCTCTTTCTAGAAAATCAATCACAACCTACTTTGACGTTGCGGATACCTCCACCAAAACAGCTGTCCCCGAGGGGAATCTTTTTTACAACATCTACTGGCTTACAAAAGAATATGAAGACCTTCGGATTATACAAAACCACCCAAAACAGTCCAGTCACCTACCTCGAGCGAGGCTCTGGTTGGTACCTATCCAATTCCCATGACGCCTTGCAAGCATGCATGCACCCCCTCCATAAATAAGAAGCAAAATGCCAATACCGTAGCAAACTACCATGAATACTATTAGACCCTTATCAAAAATGTCACTGCAAATGGAGCCGCTAGCAGTGCTAAACTAACAGCGTCCTATGTCCCTGTTAAAACCAATTGCATCATTATGAAGTACAGAACAGGAACCAGGTACAACCAAAAGCATGCGGTATGGTTTAAGCACTCAACAAGCCCAACTTGCCCCCTCTGCCCTTGCCTAGACAGTGCCCTGCATATCCTGGATGCCAACACCAAATAAGAAATATGATCACTGAGACTGAGAGACACAACTTAGCATGCAGCATGATTTCCAAAGCCATCAACAAGACAGGCTCCCTAGGATCCTGCTTCGTCTTCATGGATATAGGTAGCAGTTAACGGCTGGCTAAGCAAAATCTTCAAATTCCCAATACAGCGGAAACTAGGATAATACCAAAGTGGCTTTCCACCCCGCTTCTCAGGCAAAAATAGGTTTTACCTCCAGCAGCCCAGATGCTGTACTGGTTGCTTCCATCTTTGTGAAACAAAAAGCAACAGACTAGCAATGAAAGGGGGCGGGTTCTCTGGCTTGGAAAAGAATACTGTTCTTTTATGAAGAATACTGAATCATACAAAATCACCAAAACACAGCCCGGTCACCTAACTTTTTTCCTTTGTGCTTTATGACTGGCGAGGGCAATTCACAGGCCGACCAGCCAAACAGTCTGGCTGAAGGTCCTGCCGTGCAACTCATTAATCATTATCGTTCAGATTTGATAGTTTTGGTAATCAACTGACAACATGTGAGCGGTCTGAGAGGTACCTCAAGAGACCCTGTACTGCGTGAGTTCTCTGACTCTATTTGTCCGTTTAGTCATAGTACATATTAGTGTGTAACCACTTGGAGCCCGATGAGTCTGTCTGAGCTGACGTCCCATCCCCAGGCAGGAGCAGTGGTGTGGGGGAGCCAATCACAGATGAGTGGCACTAGTAGACACACAAATGTGTGCGTGTGCAGGGAGCGCACAGATATGAGACAGAGATTCCCTGGTAAAAGCATAAGGGACCACAGCGATGCAAACCCACTCCTCTGCTGCATGCTTTGTCCACCTTGAAGGCCTTTCTTGGTCCAAAGGCACAACAGTTATTAGTTAATTCGCGAGTCCTATGCTTGGCAGTGACGGTCAATTGATCTGAGACATGCCTGGAATCCACGTTCAAGCCGGTACCATGATTTGTTGTGCCACCTTGGATGAGATATAGAAAAAGTGCGGGGTTGACGCCAATTGGAAAAGTAAGCAGCAAGACAAGAGCCAGGAACTAGTGTCATCAGCACCAGACACGCACTGCTCACACACACTTGAACAACTGTATATGCGTATCTGCAATGGCAGAATGCGCTTATCTGTTGCAAATACACAGCACCATCCCACATCCTTTGCGATCCAAAATGGACTGCACAACAACCATCGACCAAAGAGCCAAAGGCGCTTTCTATGTAGCTGTGCCTTGATGACAGCGCACACCTTGCTTGAGCTATTGGTGTCTGTGTACAGTGCTGACGCTCATGCTTCATACTATGAATTCCCAGCTATGCAACGAGAAGGCCCAGAGTTTCCGCATTCCAACGGCGCACACACCAGAACCCAGCGCACGCTGTACTGGTGGACATCTCTTTCAGAGGTAATCCACACGTACATCGAGGTCACACAAATTCACACGTTATACACAGTGCTACACATGATGATCACTCTCGCTGCTTGTGGCTGCTCGATCTGTGGTGGTGGCCAGGCACGTGGCTGCGCCCGCTGCTATTTGTCGTGGTGCCCTGGCCGTCAGCGTGTGCGCGTCGCCCAGAGTCCGCCCTGCTGGCCTGCATTTCATAACATGGGCACGTGTGTGTGTGTGTGTGTGTGTGTGTGTGGTGTGTCCTGCACAGCACTACACACAATTATACTAAAAGCTATAAAGGTTAGATGCAGCACTAGTATGGATGCTGTGTACAGTCAAGATTTGTAGTTGGTTTCTTGTGTTTGAATTTCACGTGTGCTCTCCATTTTTGTTGGTGACTTCATCCAAGATTGAACATGCTAGCCGGAAAAAAGCTGTGGTTTATTCGTGGTCTTTGATGAATGGTCTTTGATGAATGGTTGAAACAGGTTATGTTCCAACACAACTCACTTACATGTACACAAACGCATGTACAAGTGTACAGAAGTGTGCAAGCACAGTTACCTGTCACGAGTAGAAATACACATATGTGATGGAGCAAAGGGGCATCATCTCCCTGTGCTTGGAACCTTTTCTGAAGAATCCCTCGACCCGCGCTTTGAGCAGGGTTCTTCGATACCCAAGATGGCAGCTCTTGCTCCACGCTCCAGCCGCCGTTCAGAAAGGTTGCGCTTTGACACCACAGCGGCACAACCACATCACCCCAAACGGCCCTTGCCAGAACATTCATATCTTGATCAAACAAATGATTAAACACGTGAGTGATGTAAGGGGGTCCTGTTACCCCCTCGTGGCTTACCTGGCGTGCGTAGGCAGCCTCTTTCTCCTTGATCATGCGATGCATCTCTCGCTTCTTCTTCAAAATCTCTGCATACAGCCGATCCCTGCGTGTGCAAAGGGGTGTTACATTTTCAGTTGATACGTGCCTGTGCGCTCCTCACAGGAAAAGTAACAGCCGATCCTTGCGTGTGCACGCAAAGGGGTGCTAACGCTTAGGGAGTCTACAGTGTTTTTGACACTTTGACACCAGAGGGGTGCTGATGTTTAAGGAGTCCGCAGAGTCTTTGATACTTTGACACCAATACCACAGCTCGCATTCTCAAGGACATTATTCCCAGATATAAAAATACACGCGTGCCTGACCAGACCTGTACATCTGCTCTATTGTCTTTAGTATGGAAAGGTTCAATCCATCGTAATTCACCGCTGCCGCACCATTGTGTATGTGCCCAGATGAATTAGGCATCACCACAAACTTTCCTGCCCACCATCAGCTTATTCAGTTACCCCTGCTTCACGTAGCTCCATAGGATGCGCATGTTGCAGAAGAAAAAAATAATCCGCTAAAAATCATAGCCTAAACTACACGTGTACCTGCACGCACACAAACACAGATCCTTGACACAGGAACACACATATTGGCACCTTCGCACGCACAGGTCCTTGACACAGGGACGCACATACAGGTGCTCTCACACACACTGGTCCTTGACACAGGGACACACATACAGGTGCTCTCGCACACACGGGTCCTTGACACAGGGACACACGTACCGGTACTCTTGCATACACAGGACATGATACAGGAACACACATGTGGGCACTCTTGCACACACGGGTCCTTGACACATGGACACACGTACCGGTACTCCTGCACTGTGTATTTGGTGTTGTCACTGATGGGCAGCACGATGACCTTATTGCTGACGGGCTCGTCCTCTGGTTGGTGAAAGTTGCCCATGTAGGGGTGAGCTAGCGCCTGCTCCACGGACAGTCGATGGTTGGGGTTGAACACAAGCAGCTTCCTGTGTGTCGTGTGTGAATGTGTGCGTGTGCGTGTGCATGTGCATGTGTGTACGGGTGTGTGTTTGTGTGATGGTTGGGGTTGAACACAAGCAGCTTCCTCTATGTCTTGTGTGTATGAGTGTGCGCATGTGCATGTGTATGCGAGTGTGTGCGTGTGTGGTAAGTATATGGACAGATGGACAGGGCACAATTGAACGCGCTGGGAGACATGTCAGCTCATAACAAGAAGAGGAGTAACTCTCTTAGAGGCTAGCAGTTGCACTTCTTGACTGAGGGCCTTTTCCGTAAATCATGTAGCGCTCTTGGGCAGCATGCGTATCAGCTACATGAGAACTAATACCTTTGAAATGCAATAGAGGGGTGGTGCCAAAAATACCAAAAATACACAATATATGGGCCAACCCTACCCTATTACCACTTGCAGGCTGCTCATCTTCTATTTATTGTACTCTGCCTCCTTGTGCTACGATTGCTTTAGTCAATCCCGACAGCACGTATGCATTGAAGTTACCGTTCTCAAACTTGCACTGTCTTCCCGGTTTTTGAGTGAACACACTCAAGGCAATAGGGAGCACACATGCTGGAGTGAAGGCTTGCTGTGGTTTTTTTAGTGCGCGAGGAATTTGGCTAGTGTGCAGAACATTCGTTGGTAATACATTGCACCAAGTTTAAAATGGAATACAAGCCATTTGCAGTAGTGCCTATGTCTTCCTTGGCAACCACGAGGTGAGAGGGCCAAAACAATGAGAGATGAGAGCATGCAATGGGTGGCAGGATAAACGCAGGTCAGTACGCAGGCAGTGCTTAAGGGTGCATATGTACGCAGGCAGAGCTTAAGGGTGCATATGTACGCAGGCAGTGCTTAAGGGTGCATATGTACGCAGGCAGAGCTTAAGGGTGCATATGTACGCAGGCAGAGCTTAAGGGTGCCATATGTTGAGGTTTATATCGAAGGTCTTACACACCATTAGCAAGCAAACGCGTTGGCTTGCCAATGCCAACCTCTGATAGATACCTCAACACCGTACACATTGTAATTTTATATGCGTGAACTTTGCGTTGTAACAGGTGCTAGGGTGTATCATCAGAGCCTTGAGATAGTGAGAGGGTGCAGGTTAGCAATATGAGTAGGGTTTACCAGAACCGTATATTACGGTGTATAAACGGTGTATGTATACGGTTCTGGCCAACCCTGAATATGAACAAGCACACATGCATGCAAAAACCTGAGTGTACACACAGGCGGCACTCATGTTGTAACAAAAAAAACAAGAAACAATAAGGAAGGCGAGTGGAATGGTGCTAGGAGATGCGGTTTAAATAAAACAGGCAGTATGAGGGTGCAGGTTTGTAATTGCACACTGGTGCATGCAGGTGCCCAAATGTACATGAAGTAAGCTAATGTCCAAGGCCAGTATGGATTAGTGCAGGGGTGTAGAGTAGCGGCCAAAATGGTTAATTTGGAGATGTGCGATAATTAACTGGCTATTGTACTTATGCATGCTACAAGGGGAGCACTGCCGTTTGAAGTATCCAAACATTAAGGAGTGCAGTGTGCTTTGCATGCAGAGAGCCACGTGCATACATGTGTGTGTTGTGTTGTGTGTGTGTGTGTGTAGGGTTGGCCAGAACCGTATATACACACCGTATATGACCGTATGTATGGTGATTTCCCTGCCAAAATTACCGTATATACACCGTATATACCTATAAATATATAATTCTGGCCAACCCTATGTGTGTGTGTGTGCATATAAAGCATGTCGAGGGGGGTCCAGTGGGTTGGTGCTGGAAAGTGTTAACATTCAAGCATTACGGTAGTGTGCGGTGCTGGTGTGGGAATTCAAGCATTAAGGTAGTATGCGGTGCAGGTGTAGAATTGAAGCGTTACAGCAGTGTGCGGTGCAGGTGTGGGAATTTACATGCACTCTTGTTCAGGTCAACCATGCCTGTGAGATTTCTTGCCCCAAAGCTCCCACCCAGTTCTGAGTGTGCAGGACCTCAAGCTGAACCTAACTGTTCAACTTTTCATACTCAGCTTGTGCCGGGGGGCGCCCAGGGTGCGGGGCCCGGATTTCCCTGCCAAAATGGGGTCCTCAGAAAGTGGCCTTGCGGATTGCCTCACCCACAACGATGGTTGGACATAATATATAAAGCATTGTGAGGGGGATCTGGACGGTGGGGGCGGGGGTCCAGGAATTCGCTCATTTTTGGCAGGGAAAAGCTTGATTCTATGCGAGGAGAACAGGGTGCATGGTTTGGGAAGCCGATTTGTGCGACTAGTTTTAGAAATTATAGCTTGTAAAAGTTGTTAGTGGCACAGAGGTGACACTGAGAACATTTGAAGTTTGACAAGTAAAGAGCAGTTTAGCATTCTCGGCTGGTATGGGCAGGCAGTGAAATTTGAATCCATAGCCTTTGAAAATCTCAGCTGTCGCTGCCCACCATGGCCCAACCCCAGCATTCCAGACCATAAAACTTGACAGGGCATGCTTTGGAGCATACTGAAGGGCTCCCGACACTCAGGTGATGGCCAGAAAGCTTGTGTTTGGACCAAGCCCGCATTTCTACACCCACACCACCTTTCTGGCAAGGAAATGGCACAAATCCAGCCCCCCGCTCTCACCCTTGACCCCAAACTCATTAAATTTTATGCAAAGGTGTTACATTTATGTACAGAACCATTTGGTCACCTCAGATGTGCAATTCAGGAAAGGGGCATCAATCCCCCCTATTGGGTGGGGCTTGGTTGACCTGACTCTTGTTCACAAAATCACGCACCTCAGCATGTCCAAGGCCAGGGGATTGGTGTTGGGGAACATGTCTTCTAGGCGTTTGGGCAGTGTGAGGGTACAGCTCTCCATCATGGTGGGGGCGAACGGTGAGTCAACGGCAGCAATGTCATCGGCAGACGGCCGGCCAGTGACCTGTGTTTATGTGTGTGTGTGTGCGTGTGTGTGTGTGTGTGTGTGTGCGTGTGTGTGTGTGTGCATGTATTTTTTTGTGCGTGTTGTGTGTGCATGCGTGTGCTGACGCAGCGTTCTAGCTGTGTAAGCACTTTGCACGGCCAAGGTAATTGATGCGAGTACCACAGCGGTGTACTCAACAGGTATTTGAACCTTTAGCTACGACAGAACAGTTTTCTTTGCGCTGTGTTTCGGCACACCTAGCTTGTGCAAGCGTACAGATCAATGCTTTAAGAAAGCACATACACCATTGTCTTGCAGATGCAGGCCAAGCATGTGCACGGCAGTCTGTGGCCTGTGCCTAGGAACCTAAGCAGGTAAGTTGAACCAATAACTTGAGAAAACTTGAGAAAACATTGAAGCTCCTCATCCTCTGTACGTTCCTGTGTGGGTTGGGAACGCTTCCTGCTTAAGTTAGGCCTTGAAATTTTAGCACTTAAGCAGCAGGTAGTTTGAGTCAACAACTTGAAACTCCTCATCCTCTGTAAGTTCCTGTGTGGGTTAGGATTGCCTTCTGCTTCGATTGGACATGCTCAATTCCTTTGAAGAAAGGACCGGCGACTCACCTCTACTGTCCGATCCAGTTGGTTCATGATTCTGTTGGGCCTTAAAATAAAACCAATGGCTCACCTCTACTATCCGGTCCAGCTGGTTCATGGTACTGTTGCCTGGAAAGATGGGCTTTCCCAACAGCAGCTCTCCCAGGATGCACCCTGTGAAGGGGGGATACAAGTGCAATAGCAGTGTGCTTGATGTGTGCACGTGTCTGGCATGATGAAAACACACAAGCAGCACCAGAGCACCCCAGCAGCAGCCCTCCCAGAATGCACCAAGCGGAGGGGGAAAACATCAGTGCAAGAGCACTATACTTGTTCTGCTGAACCCCAATTTTCCACCCTCACGCCCCCCCTGCCCAACTTAAAAGCACGCCACACACAACACACTCACACTCATCCACTCACACCCACCCACACTCACCCACCCACACATTCACACACACCACATAAAACACCCACGAATGGTCGTGCAAAAGCATCCACACCCACCACTAGACCACATGTCTACACCGTATGTGTACTTGGTGCTGCCGAGCAGGATTTCTGGTGCACGGTACCATCTGGTGGCCACATAGTCTGTAAGGATGGGGTTGTTGCCCTGCAGTGTGTGTGTGTGTGTGTGTGTGTGTGTGTGTGTGTGGATTAGTGTGTGTATTGTTTGTGTGTGCGTCTTTTGTGTGTGTGTGTGGGTGTATGTGTATATGAGAGTGTGTGTATGTGTGTGTGTGTGTGGCGTACGCGCCTTGCACAGTATGTTTGAAGCAATTAGCATAATGAATCGTTATCGTACTGGAAGATAAGGCAATCAGTGAAGCAGTGTGCTGCAAACACAGGTATCCAACTCTATAAAAAGCCTCCCTTAACGTGTGTGAAGCCTGCTTTTACCTGATACACATCAGTTTACCCACCTATCTCATCTACATCAACTTCTGGTGTCCTCTTTGCTCATGGACGGGACATTTGCTAGAGCAAGCATTGGTTTGGAGCCGTTTTGATGCACACATCCTCTTCCGCATAACATCTACACTTCGATTCACCACATCACTTCTAAAATAACGAGCTGGGGCGGGCCCCCTCAAGCACAAACATACAGGCATACACTCACTGCTGAGAAATACGCGAAAGCGGTTTTGTTGACACCTCAACCCCTCCCTTACCTCTGAGGCAATGAGCTGGGACTAGTACACCACGGGCATGCATGCATTCACTGCAGAGAAGCTTACACTTGCAGCAGTAGGAATGTCCTTGACCCCCTCTCTCCCTTACCTCAGAGGCATTGAGCTGGGACACGGAGCGGGCTAGGCCATAATCCGCTAGCTTTATCTGGCAATCGCTGTTGAGCAGCAGGTTGCTGGGCTGCGTGTGTATGTGTGTGTATGTGTGCGTGTGCATTTGTATGCTGTGTATGTTGTGTGTATGTGTGTGTGCACGTATTTGATTCTGACTGTGTCATTGGGAAGGTGAGTGTAACGTCCAACGTCAATTTGTTGACATTTATCTAGCAGTCATTTGTAATCCGAAATCTGGTCTGGGGTAAGTACAAGGAGTGATGGGCACGTGCGTGAAGACATTGACTGCAATGAAAGTTGACCATCTGCTCCAATGTGCCTGTTATTGACCACTTGACCACTGAACCAAACTTTACTTGACTGGGGTGGGGGGTCAAATTGCATACTTGCTTGTACGACAACAATCACAGGACTAAGCCATGATGGGTGGTCACTATTTGGTACGAAGAGCAGCACACGAGCAGAAATGGCACTTTTCCTGTTCGCAATTAGCTTGCACATTTTTTTGCATATACGAGCAGGGCAATGCACACAAGGTAAGCACTTATACATGCGCAGGGGGTTGTGGAGATACTCAGACTGCACCAGCTTACCCGATCCTGACGTGCTGAGCAGTGCTGGCATTAAAGTATGTCACGAATAGGCTCTAGCCACTGAACAGCCCATTGGTCACACAAGCAGAGCCACAATCCAGGCCTCCTATCAAACTCAAGCAGCTCTTTTACCTTGATGTCTCGGTGCAACAGCTCCCCCGAGTGCATGTACTTGAGGGCTTTGAACATCTGGTACATGATGAACTGCTTGTGCACCTCCTCTAAAATGTTGGCTCGAATCACAGCATGCAAGTCTGTCTCCATATACTCAAATATGAGGTACAGGTCCCTGTCGTTTTCTGCTTTCAACACATTCAATAACCTGCAAGAACAAAGTTTTGACAAGGTACTTAGCACCGCGCTTGCACGCAACTCCTGCCAGACAACCCAGGCAAAGGGCATGTACCAAGGCTCTTACTTGATGATGTTTTCATGCTGGTTGAGATCCTGCAAGAACATGACCTCCCGGAACGTCCGCTGCGGGTGGGAGTGGGTGGGAAAGTTACAAGGAGTTACAACTTATCAGGCCGCAAGCCCAGCCCAGGCCCTCCCTCCCTATAAAGCAAGCACACACACACTCCAAGAGCTCTGCAAGTCCTGATTACCACAAACCTGTGCATCAGTGGCGTTCTGGAAAGCGTCAAAAATCTTTTTCAAAGCCACAGTTGCCTTGGTCTTTCTGTCCACTGCCTTCCACACGACCTGCAGGAAAGGTGCGGAAGTAGGCGGATAACTCCAGGCAATTGTGGGAAGCAGAAGGGCGAGGGGGCAGCCTCGACCCCTAGTCAGCGCTCGTCAAAGTAGCGGGTTCGCTTACTCCGTACGCCCCTTTGCCGAGCTTCGTTTGGATCTCGTACTTCTTCAGGATCTGCTTGTCGATCTCCTCAGTCAAGTCTCCCATTTTAAGGTTGAAGCACGTATGGGACACGCACTCAAACTACATAGAGGTTCTTAAATACATTTTATCTATTGTGAAATTTCAATAAATTGTTCAGGCGATGGCTAACAGGTGTGCGCACAAACATACGTGCACATATACGCTCACACATATGCACACGCATACGCACACACATATGCACACACACACACACGCACACACACACACACACACACACACACACACACTCGCACGCGCGCACACACACACACACATACACACAACGTACGCATAATACCCTGCGTACACACCCATACACTTTTGTTAGGGTTTGCATAGCTGTGGTTGGAGCAAGCGGAACAGTAGGAGGGGCTTTGATCCGGGCTATTCAGCAGCAAGCAGGTGATACAGCAGCAAGTACCTGGACAGACACAGACAGAAACAAACACGCACAAATGTATTGTCCACTCAGGAGGCAAACACATGTGCTACACACAAGGGCACGCCACACATACACAAAACTCTCACGCAATACATTTGCATGATACATAAATGAAAACGCACATGCATACACAAATGTACCTACACATATATGCATAATTATGAAAGTGCATTGCATGCGTGCATATGTGCACATTTATCAAAGGCACGTGCATCAATAATTGCAACGCAAGGCACGACAATCAGTGTGTGCATTGCTGCAGGCTCTCTCGATGCGCTCCTTGGATCTAAGCTTTCCGTCATTGGCGTGGCGAACACGAAAAATATGCTTATAGCTGGGAGTGGCATCGATGCACAGTGGAGAGAAAAGCTTTTGATTAGAGGCCCTGGTGGGGTAAGTGCTTTTGTATTTTGAACTCAGGCCAAACTGCACTTGAAAAGATGCCAATGCAAGGTGCTAATCAAGGTACCAACCAAAACTGCCAAAGCAAAGGAGGCACCCAAATTACCCTAAAAACTCCTCCACCAAGCGAGCTGCACAATGACCTGTGGTCGCTGGTAGCCTTATATCTTATATCTAGGTCAGTTGGGCTTCTCTGTGACAGTCGCTTCTTGCTCAATAAGCTCCTAACTAACAAGTAGGGTGTGATCCTGCGGATCACAAAAAATGGGGCGGAGCCTGCGCCTGCATTGAAGTTGTACCTGCATTGAAGTTGTACCAAATGTAGTGAGAGCGATTCATGGGGGCTGCACTCCCCCTCCGCATCCCACTGCTGTTCAACCATTTCTGAGATGGCAGCCTGGTCTTTGCACCGAAGAGCGGCATTCGAATGAGTTAGACAATTCAGGGGGGGCTGCGCCCCCCCTGCACCCCCCCGCTCTTGCACAGTTTGCACAGTCCCTCATACCGTCTGTGTACACCGCTGTGTGTCATGTGCAAGC
>Ga0307968_1000049_pt1 | contig 57637 bp, 42 predicted proteins | sample OrgLakmetagen650_FD_201834 | JGI IMG/M metagenome (GOLD analysis project Ga0307968, IMG submission 201834) | Saline water microbial communities from Organic Lake, Antarctica - #650 | ecosystem: Environmental > Aquatic > Non-marine Saline and Alkaline > Saline | place: Antarctica: Organic Lake...
TGCTGTTGCTGTTGCTGTTGCTGTTGCTGTTGCTGTTGCTGTTGCTGTTGCTGTTGCTGTTGCTGTTGCTGTTGCTGTTGCTGTTGCTGTTGCTGTTGCTGTTGCTGTTGCTGTTGCTGTTGCTGTAGCTGTAGCTGTTGCTGTTGCTGTTGCTGTTGCTGTTGCTGTTGCTGTTGCTGTTGCTGTTGCTGTTGCTGTTGCTGTTGCTGTTGCTGTGACTTCTGCACCCGCATGCCGTGATGTGCCTAAGGGCTGCTATTATTGCCACCGGGCTAATAGCATATGGATAGGGTTGGCCAGTTCCGTATATTTATACGGAGTTGCCTTAAGGAACCGTTGCTGAAACCATATAATTATACGGATCTGGCCAACCCTACATATGGACTAAGGTGGCGATGGGTGGCTCAGCAGGATGATGAGGATGATGAGAACCGTATATACGGTGAGATTATTGTGTAAAAGACCTCTTTGATCATCAGCATAAATAAAATAAATATATAGTTCGAAGGCAGAGGGGCACTACACATATGGACAGGATAAGGAGACTAAGTTTCATTGCCTGGTGGTATTTGATTACGGTAGTTTGCCAATTTGCAGAAATTTAGTCTGTCTCTCTAAGACATCCTCGTACTCTTCTCACCTCCCTCATAGAACAATTGCAATACTCTAGTATCAGTACGGTAAACACCTATAATCTCACCATATATATGGTGTCCGACACAACTGTAGCAACACAAAGGATACAGAATGGCTCCTAAAGCAAAGAAGCAACAAGCGGCAGTGGTCAAAAAACGGGCAACTACTACTAAAAGCAAGACGTTGCAGTCAAACAGTTTAACTCAGAATGGAAGCACAGCAGCACACGATGATCACCTCCAGGGGAGCAGTGACATTTCTAGCAGGTATAGAAAGGTGGACCACCGCGAGCACGTTCTGCTCCGTCCTGCCAATTACGTGGGGTCCATTGAGCCCGACACCTGCCCGGTGTGGGTGTACGACTTCACGCAGCAGAAGATGGTGTACCATGTGATATCCTATGTGCCGGCACTCCTGAAGGTGTTTGATGAAATACTGATGAACGCTCTCGACCACGCGGTGCGCCTCAAGCAGCTCAAAGCCAAACAGGACGCTGGCAAAAAGAGGGGGAACAAGAGAAATGCAAAGAACGCTGCTGCTGCTGCTCCTGGTCTGGGCGAGAGCGAGGAAGAGGAAGAAGAGCCGTCCCCTCAGTGTGTGTCAAACGGGAAGGTGTGCTTGCTGAAGAATGTGCATGTCAACATAGACAAGGAGACTGGCTGGATCGAGGTCACCAACGATGGGGATGGCATCGACGTCATAGTGCACCCAGACACGGGGGTGTACGTGCCCGAAATGATATTCGGTCACCTCCTGACCTCTGCCAACTACGACGACGGTGACAGCATGGAGCGCATCATCGGTGGACAGAACGGCATAGGTGCCAAGGCCTGCAACATATTCTCCGCGAGGTTTGAGGTGGAGACGTTAGACCACAGGCGAGCCCAGCTGTACACCCAAGCGTTCGAGAGCAACATGAGCGTCACACACCCTCCCTGCATCGAATGTGTAGGAAGCGGGAGGAGAAAGCCCTTCACTAAGGTCCGCTTCCTTCCCGACTACTCCCGCTTTGGCCTGGAAGGTCTACCTGATGACATGTATGCACTGCTGGTGAAGCGGGTGTACGATGCCACGGCCGTGACCGACCCTGATGTCTCCATTCACCTGGGGGGACAGAAGCTGGAGTACAAGTCGTTCGAAAAATACATTGACCTGTACCTGAAGGCCCCTTTGGATGAGGAGCACAGCCAAAGTACACAAGACACAGCACAGCCAACCTACGCGTACGAGAAGCTGAACGATTGGTGGGAGGTGGCGGCAGCCTGCTCCGATGGTTCGGGCCTCCAGCAGGTTTCCTTTGTGAACGGTGTGTGCACCTTGCGAGGAGGCAAGCATGTCGAGCACATCGTGAACCAGATTACCAAGCGCTTGGTGGATGTCATACACGAGAAACAACATGGCAAGGACGGGATGCAGGTGAAGCCGCAGTTCATCCGGGACAACCTGTTCGTCTTTGTGAGGGCGTCCATACCTAACCCCTCCTTTGATAGCCAGTCCAAGGAGACCCTGACCACGCCCATCGCAAAGTTTGGAGGAGGTGGAAGGGTGGAGGTCAGTGATCGCTTCATTGACAAACTCTATAAGTCCGCTAGCCTGATGGTGGAGCGTGTCCTGTCCCTCAGCAGCGCCAGTGCCAACAAGACGCTCAAGCGCACGGACGGGCGCAAACAGACCTCCGTGACAGGCGTGCCTAAGCTGGAAGACGCGAACTGGGCGGGTGGAGCGAAGTCTGCCCAATGCACACTGATCCTGACGGAGGGCGACAGTGCCAAGACGATGGCGATGACTGGTCTCTCACAGACAGCACGTGACAGGTATGGTGTGTTCCCTCTGCGCGGCAAGGTCATGAACGTGTGTGACCTCCAGGCGGCGCGCATCGCCTCGAACCAAGAGATCATCAACATCAAGAAGATCATGGGCCTGGAGTCCGGGAGGGACTACCACACAGACGGCGCCAGCTCCCTGCGCTACGGCAGCATCATGGTGATGACAGACCAGGACGTGGATGGCAGCCACATCAAGGGGCTGTTGTTCAATCTGTTCCATCAGCTGTGGCCTTCCTTGTTGTGCACGGAAGGTTTCATGACCTCCATGTTGACCCCTATCATCAAAGCCAGAAAGAAGGGTGAGGTGCGCGAGTTCTATAACATGGGGGACTTTGACAGGTGGAGGCAGACCTCCGATGAGGCAGAAAAGGGGTGGGAGATCAAGTACTACAAAGGTCTGGGAACTTCGTCCCCTGTCGAGGCCAAGGAGTACTTCAAAGCCCTGAAGGTGGTCACCTACACCTGGCAGGGCGGAGACACGTCAGGCAGCGCCCTGGACCTGGCCTTCAACAAGACCCGCGCCAACGACCGCAAGGCCTGGCTGCAGGCCTACGACAAGACCGCTGGACTGGATTACGGAGAGAAGGAGGTACCGTTCGAGGATTTCGTGAACAGAGACCTCATCCATTTCTCCAACTACGACATCGTGCGCTCCATCCCCTCGGTGTGCGACGGGCTCAAGGTGTCCCAGCGCAAGATCATCTTCTGCTGCTTGAAGAAGAACCTCACCAAGGAGATCAAGGTGGCGCAGCTGGCAGGATACGTCAGCGCAGAGTCGGCCTACCACCACGGAGAGGTCAGCCTGCAGGCGACCATCGTGGGGATCGCACAAGACTTTGTGGGTGCCAACAACCTTAACCTCCTCTTACCCAACGGTCAGTTCGGCAGCCGCCTGCAGGGAGGGAAAGACTGCAGCGCTGCTCGTTACATCCACACAGAGCTCAACCCGCTGACCCAGGCCATCATCAGCCGAGAAGACGACAACATCCTCACCTACCTGGATGATGACGGCAAGACAGTCGAGCCGGAGTATTACATGCCTGTGATCCCCATGGTCCTGGTCAACGGCGCGATGGGGATCGGGACCGGCTTCAGCACCAACGTGCCCTGCTACAATCCCCTCGACCTGGTGGCGGCTCTGCGTCACATGCTTTCTCGAGACGAGAGGGGTGAGGCCGACCGCACCGCAGACTTACCGGACATCCACCCATGGTACAGGGGCTTCACCGGAACGATTGAGCAGGCAGAGGACGGGAGGTACTTCAGCCGCGGCAGATACCAGAGGACCAAGCCGTGTGAGGTGGCCGTGACCGAGCTCCCGATCGGCTTCTGGACGGACGACTTCAAGGAGTTGGTGGAATGCATGAAGCAGGACGTCCCCGACATCAAGGCCTTCAAGAACAACAGCACAGACCAGGGCGTCCTGTTCTCCATCACGTTTTCCTCCCCGTCCGCCCTTGACAGCTACCTCAGGGTCGTGGAAGCCCCTGTCCCTCTTGGTGCTGCTACTGCTGAGGGTGGTGGCGCTAAGACAAAGCTCCGTCAAACACAGTTCGAAAAGGTGTTCAAGCTCGTGTCCAACCGCAACCTGTCAACACAGAACATGTACCTCTTCAACCACGAGGGCCGCATTCAGAAGTATGACGGTGTGCGCGCTATCCTCGGGGAGTACTACGTGGTCAGGCTGGCCGGGTATTCCCGCCGAAAGGTCTTCCTGTTACAAGAGCTAGGGAGGCGCACCACGGTCCTCAAGAACAGGAGTCGCATGCTCCAGGCAGTGGTGAGCGAAGAGCTGGTGATCCATCGTAAGAGCAAAGCGGAGTTGGAGGAGGAGCTGGGCGCCATGGGGTATGACCGCCACCCTCATGATGAGACGTACGATTACCTAGTATCTATGCCCATGTTCACTCTGACGACTGACAAGAAAGAAGAGATCGACAAGCAGCTGGCCGAGGTGGAGGCACGCATCCACGCGACGGAGCGTGTGACAGAGAGGCAGATGTGGGGTGCAGACCTGGACGCGCTCATGAAGCAATATAAAAAGCTCGCTCAGGAATAGTGAGTGAGTGAGTGAGTGAGTGAGTGAGTGGGACAGGATTGGCGCCACCGCCTGCGACAATGTCAGTTACCACCCCGTACCGCGTATCGACAATAACCGCGATAGGGAGTGTTGGTACGCCCCTCAATTTGGATGTGCTGTTTGAAGAGGTTGAGATCAACCCAGAGGGGTTGGTGCACATTCAGTACAAAGGAAACAAGGACAGGACCAATGAACCCTGCACTGTCAAAACAGAAAAACAAGGAGTCTCGCCCGATCGTGCACGGGGCACCTTACCAGAGTCAGTGTGCCTGTCAAGGTCGCGAATGAAGCGCCATCACCGCACACCTACGCAAGGAAAAATAGACAGCAATGAATTCGGTCCAATCAAGCAGCCCCAACGTCGCTCGAACCACTTTGACAACCAAGCTACTGTGATCGTGGTGCTTCCATCTGAGCACCAAACATCTACCAACTGCCTCAACATGAAGGTCTTCCGGAACGGCAACATCCAGATCACTGGCATCAAGTACGTGGAGCAGGGCGAGGTCTGCATCCAGATGCTCGTTTCGGAGCTGCATAGGATTGAGTCCAGGCTCCAGCTACAGGCAGACACAGAGAGTGAGAGACATGTTGCTGAACACCCAGGAGCTCTCAGTTGCTGCAACTATCGTGTGTGCCTGATCAATAGCGACTTCAAGACAGGGTTCCAGGTCAAGAGGGAAGTGCTGTTTGACATCCTAGTTTCGAAGTACATGGTGATGTGTTGCTACGATCCGTGCATCTATCCGGGAGTCAAGATCCAGTATTGCTGGAACGACTGGTCTTGCAACCTCAATGGCGAGTCCGAGCCAAAGAAACACGACGGGGTGTGTAAGTGTACCAGGCGCTGCAATGGGAAAGGACGAGGGAGTGGGGATGGTGACTGCAGACGAATCACGATCGCGGTCTTCCGGAGTGGGTGCATCATCATCACGGGAGCCCATACGTACAAGCAGCTTGACGACGCGTACGCGTACGTCCGCAGAATCCTAGAAACACACATGCAGGCCATTCTGCACTGTCCAATCAGTCTGAATTCCATACACCCAAAGTAAGCTCAAACTTTGGGTCAAAGTAAAACATTTCAAAAGGGTCTGAAACAGTGTTTCTTGGCCTTAGTTGATGCGAGTGTTATCCTACCCCCGAGGCTGCAAAAGCCTCGTCATGGTTGCAAACAACCACATCCAATTGGAGTTGCTTGAAAAGGAACTGTCCCATTTTATTTGATCACGAGTGTAGAATGAAGCTCCAAATCTTTCTAAGGACCCCCCCATGTTGTTCATGTTCCACAGAACGGAGAGTTTGAGGACTGGTGTAAAATCTCTTTTGTAAATATATATTGCAGTGGCAAGATGAAATTTGTTGCTTCGGACGTTAAGGTCGCCTATTCGAGTGAGCCCGGCAGCGTTGTCCTCGTGAGTGGGCGCTTGCCTGAAAAAAGCGTGGATGGAGGTGTGCTCCACTACTTTGCCGCAGCTCCTCCTGACCATAGACAGAGTTTCAGCGGGTCGGGCATGCCTTTCGCACAGGCCGACCAAGCGTTTTACGACACCCCCAACGTTGGTGTCGTGAAAATTTCCTCCGAAGGCAGGTTCAGTATCCAGCTCGCCCTGCCCAACGCTTATTATGTCGGCCTGGGAACGCAGTACGTCCCTCCAACCGTCCATATCTGGTACACGAGTAGCGGGCGGCGCAAGGACTCGACTGTGCGTATCAACGCTGGTATTCCGTTCCGTATGCTGACGTACCCGACCCTCCCCACCCGACCCAGGAGTGGGCCCATGTTCTACTTGAAGGCACCCACCTTTGCCCGGTCGCAAGAGCAGATCCTGAGAGACTCCGCCTACCCACCTCTGGGTACTTTCAAAATGCCCTCCAACTTTTGGGGGCTGAAACCGCCTGTTTGAGCATCCATTTTGTCTCATTTTTCGTGTGGTTGATCCTTCTTTCGTGTCGTCACTCTCTTGATCCATTCCACAAACCTATTCATCCTTTTGTTCTCTCCATTGCTGGCACCAGGATGAGGGACGTGTACCTGTGCTTGAGCGCGACGTGTTTGAGCTTGAGCTTGGCGTGTACGTGTTTGAGCGTTTCTTGTTTGGGCTTGAGCTTGGCGTGTACGAGTTTGAGCGTTTCTTCTTGTTTGGGATTGAGCTTGAGGTTGGGTTTGGTGTGGTGGTCTTGCCTGTGTCCGTGTCTGTGTATGCGGTGACTGTGCTTGAGGTTGCGTTTGGTGTGGTCTTGCCTGTGTCCGTGTCTGTGTATGCGGTGACTGTGCTTGAGGTTGCGTTTGGTGTGGTCTTGCCTGTGTCCGTGTCTGTGTATGCGGTGGCTGTGCTTGAGGTTGCGTTTGGTGTGGTCTTGCCTGTGTCCGTGTCTGTGTATGCGGTGGCTGTGCTTGACCTTGTGTTTGGTTTGGTGTTGCCTGTGTCCGTGCACGTGTTGCCTGTGCCTGTGCACGCGACAGTGTCTGTGTATGTGGCAGTGTGTGGTGTGGTCTTGTCTGTGCCTGTGCACGCGTCAGTGTCTGTGTATGTGGCAGTGTGTGGTGTGGTCTTGTCTGTGCATGTGACAGTGTCTGTGTTAGAGCTGGAGGTCGAGCTTGTGCTTGTGCTTGTGCTTGGTGTGCTCGTCTCGGCTGTGTGGAGGATGTTTGGGTTGAAGGTGTGTAAAGAGCCTTGTCCTGACGTTCTCTCCGTGCTTGAGAGTTAGCTCTGCTGTTGAAGTAAAGTGCGGCGTTACCCAGCCTTTTTGTGTAGAGGTTTGTGTTTCTGTTCGAAGCCCGTTGAGGTAACTTGTTAGCACACTGATGACAACGTCCATTCGGCGGACATCCGTGAGTGCAATCATTGTCCTCCCGGTGTTGTTCACTCCTGTCACTGTCCCTCATGCCCATTTTATTATTATAGTACTCGCAGAAATGATTTTTTGCTCCAGTACGTGAGGACGTCACTTGATTCGCTCGTCCAACCAACTAACTAAACTGATTTCAGTGTGCTACAAAACAAATTACTCCAGACGAAAGGAATGAAAAAGAAATAAAACACAACATGGCCAGCTCCAATCAATGTCTAGTGTTCCCCTCAGAGCTCCGAGAGAGTCACATCGGCCTGCCTGCGGGGGTGACCATTTGCGGCAGACTCGTCATGCTGCGCAGATTTTCCTCCAGAGCCACCGCGTCAACATCCGTGAAGAAACGGTACCAGCTCACCGTCTTAGACGGGGTGAACACCGTGCTGTACAGACAGGCTGTCGGCGGGGACAAGGTGGGCATGTGGATTGCAGTGGGGCCAGTGGACATCCAGAGACGCGATGCTACCTACGACAGCAACACAACCTGCGACTTTTCTGCCAGAGGGAGGTGGAACAACAGCGCGGCCACAACGTGTGTGTTCTCGTCTCAACCCCCCCTGAGGATGCAGAAGCTCCTGGACGCCATTCAACCTCCGCCGTCCCTACACTATTCTCCTTACTTCACGGACATCGGGAACCTGCCCTCTCACGGCCTCGGCTGCTGTGTCAATGTCGCGGGCTGTGTGGTGTCCCCCCCCGTCGTGGAGGCCAACGGAGACGTGCACGTCACCTTGTGCGACAAGGACGGCAGTGGAGTGGAAGTGGCAATGCCAAAGCCCCGTGCCTTTGATGAAGATGACGCGTACTACCTGGACGGAGAGCCTCTGAGGATGGGAGAAACTGAGGTGAGCACTGGCACGGTCCTCATCCTCCTTGATGTCTTGTGCGACGCCTCTCTGTCCAAAGATGGCGTGAAGCTACAACTGAGGGTGACGCCCTCCAGCAGGCTCCGTGTGGGCACAATATCTAGCAGCATCCGTGAGAGGGTGACGCCACCCATCGAGCACTACGCCTCTGTTTCAGCACACCTGACCATCGAGCAGGTGTTTGCCGCCATGCCCTCTGTTCAGACCCTGAGGTCCACGGAGAAGAATGTGCACGTCAACGTGGTGGGAACGATCAAGGGCGTCACCAGCTATCAGCCGGGATACACCAAGGCCAGGTGTGTTTCTGACTTCACTCACCCAATCGACGAGCGCGGGGACGGGGAGCTCCATTGCATGGTGTGCTCGCCAGCAAACGAACAGGGCACAGACATCTCAGAAGCTCACACACATACACACACGCAAGCATGTATAATCCCCCACAATCATGCAGCCCCAGTCGTCAAGTTTGACGTCACCACCACGTTTGAGGAGACGCCCAGGGATGTGCGGTGGTGCGACGCGGCCGCAGCAACCCTGCTCTCTCAACAAGCTGGGGAGTTTGCAAAGCTGCCCAACGCTGAGAAGGAGGAGGCGGTGAACTCCCTCGTGGGGAGGGTGGTCGTGATGCGGGTGTGGTGCAAGCCGTCCCATGGTGGAGGTATGATGCTGGTCATGGATGGATGCCTCCTTCCTGAAGGCATGGTCTACCGAGTGGGTGAGCAGCCTGATGATGAAGATGGTGATGAACAACGGCCGAACAAGAGACACCGTGGGACTGAAGACCAACCAAGCAACAACATGCTGATGGCACTATAGATTCATGCGTCATCCGTCATATTTGCACTCACATCAGAGAAAACCCTTTGATTGAGGCTGTTCAATAACGAATAAAGAACAAGCGTTGGGCAACCACAGGGCGATCTAGAGGAATACGTAGGTATACAGTGGCGTGGGTATACAGTGGCGTGGTTGTATCGTTTACGTTTACCAATTGGATAAAAATTTGAAGGCAGCAGAGCATGGTACACAATTCCACACAATATTCATATCATTCTCCTCATCACTCCCTTTGTGATACTGTGTGTGTGCCGCCGCGCAAACATGGTGTTTTCCCTTAAGTGGGCTGTAGTCATTAGTCTGATGGCAGAATTTGAGTTTGCATCTCGTGCATGGTTGATACGATTCCAGAAACGGCTGGAAGACATGATGGCAGACACAAATTTGGAAGATGATGGCGAAATGCTTCGCCTGAAGGATGCGGTGGAGGATGCCCTCTATCGCCTTGAAAATGATGAACAGGAAGCAGATGATCAGCCCGCGTATGCGACCAAAAGGGCTCCTAGTAATGACGTACGTCAAAGAAAGTTCTGGGAACAACAGCAGAAGAAGCGACAAGAAAAAATGTGCAAGAAGGATGAGAGGGATAAGAAGGAGTCCTTTGAGAGAGCCGTGAGAAAGCTTATGAGGTCGCTGTCGGAGCCTTCAGCAAAGGAAGAATTCCTGTGCTACTTGCAGCGACTGGATGAGGCCTACAGCTCCGCAAAGAAGAAAGGTGACACAACCATGATGAAACATTGCGAGCTCCAAAAGTGGGATTGCGTGACCAGGCACAGAGGGGAGGATGAATGAGGAGGTGATTTCTCATCACTCTCTTCACACTCAACAACGATGTCGCTATGCCTGTCCCATTTTATTTTGCTCTTGGTCCTTACAGCAGTTTCGAGGATAGTATAGGACACATGTTCGTCACTCTTCTCTACTGATACATCGGCTTGTGAAAGCTGACGTCGTCCAAAATGACCACAAGCGAATTCCCTAAACCTGGTTCCTTCGATGTTTCATAATACCATCAGTACGGTGATTAGCACGTCTGTATCAGACTACTTGTGCTCTTTTCGAAGGTACTACACTGAAAGTGATGGGGTCCACGTCCAATCGGAAGACACCCTCGTTCTCATGCGGGAACCCACGTGGGTTGCTCGCGACTGTAACCATCCCCTCTTCGTCAAACATTATTCTGGAGCAGTGGCAGTGGTGAGTGTGCCCGTGTATCCACGCCGGAGCCACATCTGCATAGTCCTTCAGGAGGGATGCCAGGTCGGTGGAGAAGGCGCTCTCCATGGGGGAGTTGTCATGACACGGGGATGAAGTGCCGTGGACCAGTGGAGCGTGGTGGGTCACGACAAGGCAGGGCACCTCGCAGCGGCGAGCTTCTTCCAAGGCAGATTGAAGCCAAGCGACGTCTTCTGTGTGCAGCTTCAGGTAATCGTCAATGCTGAACCGGCCGATCTTCCTGTAGTCCATGAGCATCGTCTCGACCAGGGCCCGTTGCTCGTCTGTCACCCGGCTCCACAGCGTGCATCCCAACACCCGGACCGCCCCCCCTCCCTCCTGCATCATGTCCACAGCAGACCGATAGAGCAGGTGGACATTGGGATTGTCGGTCGAGGAGCGGACCTTTTCTATCACCTCTCCGGCAGTCTGTACTGCAGTCTCCCAAGACGGGAACCCGTAACCCTCGTGGTTTCCCAGCACGACGTAGACACCTCGATACAAGGTGGCGCAGTTTACCAGGAGTTGGAAGTACTCTTCACTGCCCGGGGAGCCGATGTCTCCTGCGAGCACCAGGTACGGGGCCCGGACGTGGCTGGCGTCGAGGCGTAGCCCGGGCATGACCTCCAGGTGCAGGTCGGACATGTACTGGAACTTGGCCATTTTACAATTCGTCGTATTATTTGGCTACAACTACAATTTTTAAGCATGTGGGTTCGATTATACTACTACAAAGGTGCAAGAGCACCGTACACAACTGAAACTAAAATTTGCCGTACACTAAGTTCCTGAACCTACCATACCAACTGTTCACACGTCAATAATACGAGACAAAATTCAACAGGAGGAGCGAGAAATCATATCAAAAAAAAGGGAAGAAGTAAAGTTTTTTTCAGGTATGGTATGCTTCGGGTACTTCCTTACAAAACGTAACTGAAGCTAACGTTCTGCTTGATGTCTTTCTCGGAGATTGCTGACAGCTTCTGCCCCTTGTTCTTCAGGCAATACACGAGGTTATGCAAGATGAGCTTGCTCAGCAAGGGCAGAGCCTCTTTTGAGACCCGCAACTCGAACTCCCCCTTCCCCTTGTCGCTGTTGCATTTTTTGATGATGTCCGCAAGAAGCTCATCTGACAGGGCGCCGCTCTTGCTGCCTCCACCGGGTACCATGTTGATCTTGAAGGGGGGGTTACTTGCGTACAGAGCCGTGCGCGTCTGGGAAGTTGACCACGGCTGGTGCCCTTGCGGCACCTCCTCGGCGTAGCGCCCAGAGTTGATACCAAAGTACTCGGAGGGGAGCCTGACTGCTCCACCCCTCTTCTTGGCTTGCCCTCCTCCCTTGCTGCTGCTGCTGCTGATCCTGCCCTTTGTGAGGAAGAACTCTTCCAGCTTGGCGATCATCTTCAAGTGGTCCGCTGTGACGGTCTTGCTCTTGCCTGACGCGACCGCGAGGTACGCTGCCTCCAGAAGGCACTTTCCTGCCACGTATAGCAGGTGGTACAGCTTCTTGTGGTCTTCTGGGATGTTCTTGGTTGCATCCACGCGCTGGAGCTGCTCCGCCACTGATGCTAGTGAGTTGCTGTGTTGTGTGTGCATCCAGGTAGCTTTTTTTATTATTATGATGTAAGATATTTACTTCCGGAGGGAGTGGAAGTACAGTACAACATGTTCAAGAGAGAGAGCAACGGAAGGGTGTACCTTGACTCCACGCCCCCTCCACCACCCTTTGTCATGTTTTCGTCGGACAGGGACCATTAAATACTCGAGGAGCAGGATACGCAGGTGTTCGTTGTGCGGCAGGTTGCTGAGGTTGAATCGGGTCTGCTTCTGATGTTGTCCTTGTGGCCCAATCAGGATATCGAAATTCGATTGATCAGTCGTACAGACAAGATTGTGGCTAGGATTTGCCCCTGACACCTTATTGAATCTCTTCTGGTTGTTGTTGATCTCGTAGCAAATCTGTTCGGTGTCGAATTGCGCACTTTGAGCCATTTTATCGCGACGACTATCTACCTTACTTTCTACGTATCACTTTTAAATTGCTACAAGGCTGCGTTAGAAAGCAGAAGATTAAGTTGTGCACCTGGATTACAAACCGAGCCGATGATCAAATCCACCAGACTTTCGGACCTGCCACCCCCTGTGAACACGTCTGTGTCAGGCTCAGGCTCAGGCTCAAATATGATGAACCAGGTTCTGCCGGGTGAGTTCATGAACGAGCCGCACCGGGACATGGTGATGCATGCGCAGCAAGCTGCGCAGCAATTCGCTCCCCCACAGAGCAGCACCCACCAGATAGCTGCCTCACCCTCCGTGAATGCTAGCATCAGGGACTATGTAGCTCCTGCTGCTCCTCCTGCTGCTGCTGGCCCGACCACCCCAAACCAACATCGGCCGCGCACAACCAGACATGGATCACCGCTCCGATATGGATATGAACACTCATATGAGGCAGCAGCAGCCACCGGTCAGACAGCGTGATGATGATGATGATGACCATCATGGCCGCCGCGCCATGAACGTGCAAGATGAAGGTGATGAGGAGGAGGAGGAGGACTATGATGATGATGATGATGAGATGGATGATGACCAGCTTCCCCCCAGCGGAAAACATCGAGCAAACAAGCGGGACGCAGCACAGGTGCAGCGGGAGTACGAGAGGCGCATGAGAGGTCTACAGAGCCAGGTCCAGCAGCAGCAGCAGGCACAGTCACAGAGCCCCTCGTTCCTCGAGGATGCTCAGCTGGCGGTCCTCGTGGTCATCCTGGTGGTGGTGGTGTCGTTCGTTCCCGTGGAAGCTGTGTGCGGAAAGTACACGAGCCTCAGCCGGGTCCTAGAGGCTGTCCCATACTCGAACATCCTGATCAGGGCCGTCGGCTGCGGCCTCCTGTTTTTTATAATAAAACAGACGCTGCTGGAGAGAGGGACCAGCTCTCCTGAGCCTCACCCGCAAATGTATTAGTAGCTCATTCAAACAGACAAGCGGAAGAAGGGCAGGAGGAGGATGATCATCGAGACGTAGAACACGATCGTCTTGAGGGCGCGGATGCCACGTTCTCCTTCGTAGCGGTAGCGGAAGTACTTCTTTTTGCGCATGACCTCCGCGATGAGGGCAGAGATGGCGAAGATCACCACAGTCGTGCAGAGCCAGTCTATCAAGTAGCTCTTGAGGAACACGCTGTTCACGGGGAACCTCGTGTTGTTGGCCGAAAACATGGCCCTCAGGAGCAACAGCACCGCGAGGAGCACAAAGTTCAGCAGGATCTCTATGCCGATGAACACCAAGAGCATCAGTGCCGGGTGGGGGGGGTCCTTGTTTTCCCCGTACACCGCCTTTGCGTACCACATCTGGAACACATTCTCTGCGAACTGCAGGGCCGCCCACACGAAAAGGAAGCGAAGGGCTTTTATGGCATACATCAGGATGAGGTGGCTGTCGAGCAACTTGTCCCTGAGGCGGAGACCTTCCCCGTCGTACACGGCAAAGATGCGCTCGCGTACCTTGTCCGCGTGCTCGTTCACCTCGGCCTGCAGCTCCATCACGTCCTTCCGGTCGTCCTCCCCCACCGCGTCGCTCCACTCGTTGATCCCCCTGTACTCGCTGTCCCCCCGCATGGCCTCCTTGTAGGCGGCCTTCATGCTCTTGATGTGGACGTCCACCTCTGCCTTGATGCTGCGCACGGCCTCGAAGTAGCCCTTGATGAGGTCCCTGGTCTTCTCCTTGTTCACGCTCACGTTGCGCCAGTAGATCATGTACTTGATGCCGTCACGGTGTTGCCGCATCAGGAACTCCGCGTGCACGCGCATATACTGGTCAAAGCGTGACTTGACGTTCTCCAGCAGTTGCTTCATGACCTTGACCTTGTAATCCGTGATCTGCTTCTGGTCGTACCTTATCTTTGCCAGGTCCGCCTGCTCCCCCGACCTCCTTTCGTCCAGCTCCTTGAGGCGCTCCGCTGCCCGCTCCAAGCTCTCGTTCGCCCTCCGCAGCACAGTCTCCCGCACCGTCTGCTCCGGATCCATCTCCTCCTTGATCTTGGTCAAGAAGTCGCCCAGCTGCCTCGAGTACACCTTGACCGCGTCCTCGTTGATCTTGCGCATCATGAACTTGGACAAGATCGGTCCGACGTGGGGCCTGGGGGCACCTCGCCCTCTACCATCATCGCCATCATAATCATCATAAATGTCCTGTCGTGGCGAGTAAGAGTCAACGTCCTGCCGTGGCGAGTGAGAGGAGGGCGAAAATGATGTCCCTTTCACGCCACTGCTGCTCCTCTTCTGCACCGCACGTGGCACCGGCTGGCCCGTGGCCCCCAAGACCTCGGAGACCTTGTTGAACAGGTCCGTGCTGGCCTTGCTGAGGCGTTCTATCTGATCCTTCTGACTGTTCGCCTCGGTGGTGCTGACGGAGGTCAGGTTGCTAGGGAGCTGGTTCCTGAACTTGGTAGCGTCTTGCACCAGGCCGGATAACATCCTCGTGGCCACGGACCCGAGCTGCTTGTGGTCCTTGTGCTTCCTGCCCCAGTCCCCGAGGAGGGAGGTGTACTTCTCCAAGAACCTGACGAACCCGAGGAGGGGGTGGTGCTGGATACTCCGGTATAGCCAGCCCACCTGGATCTTGGGCAGCAGGTTCACCAGCTTTCTGGACACCTCGATGTCCTGGAGCCCCTCCAGCTTCCCGCCCTCGTACCACTTCATGTACATGTCTATGCTGATATCGCTCGGCTTGGTCTTGGTATCAGCGGGGATGCGCTTCTCGGCCTCCTCCACCTTCTTATTCAGCTCGCTGATCCTGGACTCCACGCCGTCGTTGTATTTGCTCTTGAACTCCTGCAGCTTTTCGATCACCCGTTCGTGGGCTTCCGGCTGGAGCTGGTCTGATTTTGCTCCAAGAGGTGTTCCGAACTGGTATTGGCCAATGCCACGGCCACGGCCACGGCCTCTGCCAAAATTGAGCTTCTGGATCTCGGCAAGAGTTAGTCCGCCTGTCTGTCCACCACCTCGCCCTACACGCGCCCGTCGTCCTCCACCCCCCTGGGGCACACCCACCCTGATTTCCTCCTTCAGCCCGCCTAATCTCGTCGTCACATCGGTCCAGAAATCTCCTTCCTTGGCTTTGCTGGGAAATAATTTCTTCCAGACGTCCTTCATACCGATTTCTGCAGAGTACACGCTCGTGGCGCCTTTGTTCAGCAGGCTGATCAGGACGCCGATCTTGTTGGTGTAGAACAGCCGCTTGGGCTCACCCGGCTTGTCGAGCTCCTTCCACACCTCATCAAACATCTTGACGATGGGCGCCGCCTTTTGGGCTACGAACAACATGTCGACATGGGTCTTGAACTCCTTCAGCTTGTCTTTCATCTCGCCCACCACCTTGTTCACGTCTTTCTCGTACTCCCGCACCGACCTCGCGTATTCCCCGACCCGTGTCATCTCGATGTTGTTCACGACATCGTGCATGTCAATCTCTCTGGACGTGTCAGACTTCATGACGTTGGTGACCTTGTCGTGCAGGTTGGTATAGGCTTTCGTCCCGATGCGGAACTCGTCCAGCCACACGGTTATGCCATCGGAATCTTTACGTGCCATGTCCTTTGTTAGTGTCAGTACTTGAGGAGGGTAGTAGTACGCGCGGGGCTCGCGCAGGCACACACTCTGCTCTCTTCTTACATACATGCAAGGTTAGTTTTTTGAGGCCCGGTTTACTCGCGTACCTCGCATGATAGTGTGTGGCTCCGGACAGAAAAAAATCCTCTGCCTCGGTAAAGCAAGGCCTTAGCTACACGCTATCATCTAGGTCACAGTGATGGAAAAGGAAAACCTAAACCAGCACCTGCCCCCCATTCCACGCTTCGCCCACCGCGTGCTTGACGCGTTCTACGAGCACACGCCCTACTTCATCACCAGCCATCACCTGCAGTCTTACAACGACTTCATCGGCAGGCAGCTCCGCGTCATCATCGCCAGCATGAACGAGGGCTTCGCCATGGTGGACAAAGGGCGCGTTGAGAGAGATGGAGAGGTGGACCCGGCCACGCTTAAGAGCATACACGTGTGGATGGGGGGCGACGCCCAGGCTTCGGGCATCTACATGGACAAGCCCACGCTGGTGGACACCAGCACAGGCACGTCCCGCTACCTCTTCCCCAACGAGGCCCGTCTCCGCGGCATGACGTATGCCAGCAACCTCTACTGTGACGTGCGCCTGGTGTTCAAGGTCGGGGACACCACGGTCGGAGAGCGCCTGTTCCCGCGCCACCGCATCGGCCTCCTCCCCATCATGCTGCACAGCAACTTGTGTGCCCTGAACCATCAGCCAGCCGCCCTGCTGCGTGAGATGGGGGAGTGCCCCTACGACCAGGGGGGCTACTTCGTGATCGGCGGGGGGGAGAAGGTGTTGGTGGCCCAGGAGCTCCCGGTGTACAACCGGCTGTTCGTGTCCCCCGGCCCGGCACCCGAAGACGTGGCATTCGAGGGGAAAGTGCGGTGCGTGGAGGAGGAGGGGGAGTCCCTGTTCTCCAAGACCGTGACTTTCCTGGTGTACGCCAATAACGCCACACGCACCCGGAACACCATAGACGTCAGGTTTCCGGGGATGGACAGCAAGGCCAAACTGCCCCTCTTCCTCCTCTTCCGGGTGTTCGGGCTAGAGAGTGACAAGGAGATCATAGACCTGATCCTGGATCGTAAACAGAATAGTAGACAGGGGGAAGAAGGAGAAGGAGACGACGACGATCGCGGCCTGGAGGCCATGCTGGACATCCTGCGCAGCTGCGCGATGGCGGCCGCCAAGACCGGCGCGTTCGACCAGCTGTCGGCCACGAAAGTCATCATGAATACGGGGAAAAAAGGCATGCGCACCTTGCCCCGTCTGAAGCAGGTCCTGGCCAAGGACGTGTTCCCGAATGCGGGGAGGGCCTTCAAGGACAAGGCCGTGTACCTGGCCTTCGTGGTTGGCAAGCTCCTGCGGGTGGCCACCGGGGTCGACGAACCCACCAACAGGGACACCTACGAGCACAAGCGTGTCATGGTGTCGGGGCGCCGCCTGGGCTTCTTGTTCCGCGACCAGTACCGCATCTTCCGCAAGGAGGCGATGAACAGGTTGGACTTTGAGTACTTGACTGGGCCATGGAAGCGCACGGGGGTCAGCGAGGGAGACATCAAGAACCTCGTCAACGCCGCCAACGTGTCCCATATCTTTGACCCACAGTTCCTAGACAAGGGCATCTCGAGCGCCTTCCGAGGGGCCTGGAACATAGATCTCACCGCGCCCTCCGGGAAGCAGGAAGAGTACAAAGAGGAGGGGGTGGTGCAGGAGCTGGCTCGCATTTCCTACCTGGCCTACGTGTCCCACGTCAGACGGGTGGCCGGGGGTGCGGACGTGGAGACCCTCAGGGCGCCGCACTTCCTGTACGGCACGCAGTGGGGCGTGGTCTGCCCGGTGGAGAGCCCCGACGGCCTGAACATCGGCATCACGAAGCACCTGGCCACGTTGTGCCACGTGACCGGAACTTTGGACCCGAAGCCCCTGCTGCACCACCTCCGCCAGCTGGGCCTGCTGCGCCCAGATGACAGCAGCAGCAGTCAACAGCTCAAGAAGAAGAGCAGGGTCATTGTCAATGACATCCTGCGCGGAGTCACCCTCCGCCCATTGGAGATGGAGCGCTACCTGCTGGCCCTCCGGCGCAACGGCTTGCTACACCCGCACATCTCCATCACCTGGGATGTCCTCAGCCGCGAATTCCGTGTCGCCACCAGTGGTGGACGCTGCACGCGTCCGCTCTTCATAGTGGACCACACCGGTCCCGTGGAGCAACCAGGTGGGACTTCGCGTCCGGGCTGGATGCGCGCGGCTGATAAACCCATCGACAGATGGGACTGGAGGACGATGGTCCTGGGTACGCTGCTCACCCAGCAAGAGAAAGACGCCATCATGCCGTCTACCACGGGCTTCTCACACGATACGCTCTTCGTGCACACACTCGAAGGCGACGACGATACTAGGGGAGGAAGGGCCAAGAAGGTGCCGCCAGCATCAGCAGCTGCAAATGCAGCAAATGCGGCAAATGCAGAGAGGTACTTCGCGAAGGGGGAGGGGGACGTGGTGGCGGCCACTGAGCGGTTGGCGGTCACGGCGGGGGTCGTTGAGTTCGTGGACGTGGAGGAAGCGAGCTCGAGGCTGGTGGCTGTCGCGCCCCAGGACCTTGAAGTGCGCCCCTGCCAACACTACACCCACTGCGAGATACATCCCTCCACCATCCTGGGCATCCCCGCCTCCTGCATCCCTTTCATGGACCGCAACCAGGCGCCCCGGAACGTGCTGTCGATGTCCCAATCCAAGCAGTCCGTGGGTGTGTCCGTCACTAACCTGGACAACCGCATGGACACCATGTCCGCGGTGCTCCATTACCCGCAGCGTCCGTTGGTCACAACCTCCTCCGCCCACCGCCTCATGGGCGGCAACCTTGCCTACGGTGAAAACCTGGTAGTGGCCATCGCCAGCTTCACGGGCTACAACCAGGAGGACGCGGTGATCCTGAATCGGGACTCCGTGATGCGCGGCTGTTTCAGCGTCACCCACCTGCACACGCTCAAGTTCGAGGAGTCGGTGGAGGGCAACGAGAGGGTGCTCATCGCCCATCCCCTGTTGAGAACGGACGTGGAGACAGTATCAGAAATGGAGGCGGAAGAGGAGAAGAGGTACGCGTCCTTGGACAAGGACGGGCTGCCCGTAGTCGGTGCACAGGTGCGCGAGGGGGACGCGCTGCTGGGCATGGTGCACGTGAGTCGGGTGGTGCGCATGGAGAGGGACACGATAGGCCTGTCCCACGTGGTGGAGAACGAGGTGCACACGGACTGCACCGAGAGGGTGGACCGTTCCTCCAGGGGCACAGTGGACCGGGTGTTCAGACACGCCAGCTCCGCCGAGGATGGGGGCACAAAATGCAAGGTACGTGTGCGTCAGGTGAGGGAGCCGGAGCTCGGGGACAAATGCGCGTCACGGCACGGCCAGAAGGGGGTGGTGGGCATGCTGGTGCCCGCGATCGACATGCCTTACGGGGCCACTTCGGGGCTGGTGCCCGATATCGTCATCAACCCCAACGCCTTCCCCAAGCGCATGACGGTGGGTCACCTGATGGAGGCCCTGCTGTCCAAGGCCTGCGTGGTCGCGGGGCGCCGCGTGAGCTGCGACACCTTCGAGCGCGCGGACGTGCTGGGCACGGCGGAAGACGTTCTGGAGCAGGGGCACGGCATGCACCGCCATTCTGACGAGATCATGTACAACGGCCGCACCGGGGAGCAGATCGCGACCTCCGTGTTCTTGGCGCCCACGTACTACATGCGTCTGAAACACATGGTGGCGGACAAGATCAACCACCGGTCCACGGGCCCGCACACGGCCATCACGCGCCAGCCGACCCAGGGCCGCGGCAAGCACGGGGGACTTCGGGTGGGGGAGATGGAGCACCAGGCCCTCCTCAGCCACGGGGCGTCCGGATTCTTGAAGGAGTCGTTCATGGAGCGTTCGGACGGCCACTACATGGACCTGGACGTCGACGCGGGCGTGCCCGTGCGCATCTCTTCCCGAGTCCGGGGAGAGGAGGACGGCATGCGCATGCGCCTGTTGGCGCACGACGAGGATGACGTGGACATCCGGCGTGTGCGGGTGCCGTACGCGTTCAAGCTCATGCACCAGGAGGTGCAAGCGCTCGGTGTCGACATGCGGATGCTGGTGGCGGCCGACGTGGCAGAGGGAGAGGACGACGCGCTCCCCCGGATCCACAACAGAGTGCTGAACCTGCTCCAACACACGTCCTGTTCACAACTTTGACTCACGCAGGGAGCAAAGATAAAATTATCGTGGGTTAATTGTAATGATAAACTACATGAGCAGCGACGCCGCAAATTCATATCCCTTCCGAGAGAAAAATTCACGGTCGGGGGTCAAGAAGTACAAGACAGGAAGCGTGACACTGAGCACGAGCCACACGGAGCTGGGCAAGCTGTTGAAGGACCTGGTGGAGAAGCTGCAGCAGCATTACGTGCACGCAGATAACAATGAATTCTTGGACGGCCAGTACCGAACTATCCTAGTTCTTGAATATCAAGACGGTGTGATCAAGGTGAGTGACACCAGTCCCTCCGCCCCCTCGTATGACGTATTCAAGTTGGACTCCACTCTGAACAACATCGTAAAGCGTGCCATGAATATCGAAGAAGACAACGAGTTCAATGTGATGAGCTACTCCGTGGATTCGGAGCTTGCTCACATGTTTGCCCAGGTGGCGGAACGGAACATCACGGCCTTCCTCGTGGACGTGTATGGTGCCCCGACTGTCACCGGTGGTCCTCCTCCTAACACCACAACGAAAACAGAATTGGCCAACCAGTGTGAATACAAACTGACGAAGATGGCCATCGATCTCGTCGTCCTCACGTACTCTAAAGAAGAAGAATCTATGAAGCTTCCTCCACCACCTCCAGAAGGCACCAGCAGCAAAGGCGATGGTGATGGATTGCCATTGGCTCTACCACCCCCCAAAATCCGCTCTACCACCCCCCAAAATTCCACATCGTCTCAAGGACAATTAGTACCTTTACGAGGCACTACCCAAGGTGACCCGTTACAACAACCACAACAACCAGCGAAATCACAACAACAACAACTAGCAGAAGCACAACAACAACAACCAGCGAAATCACAACAACAACAACAACAACAACAACAACAACAACAACAACAACAACAACAACAACAACAACAACAACAACAACAACAACAACAACAACAACAACTTGCATTACCACCAGCACCAGAACAATATCCAACATTAGCAAAACCACAAGAACAACAACAAAATAGTCAACAATTAGTACCTTCACAAAGCACTAGCCAAAAACAACAACAACAACAACAACAACAACAACAACAACAACAACAACAACAACAACAACAACCAGCGACAACAGCAACGTTAGCAATAAAAGGAACAACAAAACAAGAAAAAACACAACAGCAAAAACAAGCACAAGCACAAAAACAATCACCAGCATCAGTGCAAACACCACCGACAAATAATCCAAAAAAAACATCACAACTCACTTCTAACCAAATCACTACTACTCAATCAGTACAACAATCACCAGTAGTACCACAAATACCGGCAACAGCACAAGAACAAGCACAAGAACAAGCAATAACACCACTAGCACAAGAACAAGCATCAACATCATCACGAGCATCAACACCAGCAGCAGCAGCACAAGAACAAGCAATAATACCACTAGCACAAGGACAAGAACAAGAACAAGGACCACCAGCACAAGGACAAGAACAAGAACAAGGACCACCAGCACAAGAACAAGCATCAACACCAGCACAAGAACCATCAACACCATCAACAACAACAACACCAGCACCACCTACAAAGAAGTCAAGATCATCAAAACCACAAACACCAGCACCAGCACAAGATGAAACACAACTCAAACAAACCCAACCGCCTCAACAACATCACTTAAATGAAACCCACACTCCGCAGGAAATGAAAAATTTGCACGGAGAGAAAAAAACAGGGGGGATGTCGCAGTCCGCACCCATAACCATTCCACCGTTCCTCCTCAGAAGGAAGTAGTATTTATTTGTCGCCTACCTGTAAGGAACAGCACATAATAGACATGCTTGACATCGTGATTGCTGTCACGGTCTTGTTGGTCCTGCTCATCGTGGTTGCGCTCATCATCATCGCGGCGGTGAACTCTGTGAAAAAAGACTCGGCCGCATTTTTGAAGGAAGGTGAGGATGAGGACGACCTGACCAGACACAGTGGAGGTGGGCTGACGCGTTTCAATAACTCCCTCGCAATCAAGCGGTACGCGAGCCTAGTACGGGAGTACGGGGAGCCCTTCCTGAAGCATGACCGGAAGGGAGGGCTCGTGGTGTGGCGCAAGCCCGACTACCTCTACGAGATCGTGCTGAAGGATGAGAGCATCGAGCACAAGCCCCACTGCGACTTCCTGTACGCCACCGTCAGGGTCCACATTCCGGACGGCGCCCTGCCGGCGGTGCTGATGCTGAGTCGGTCGATAATGTACGACCGCCTGAAGCAGCTCCTCACGGCGCGCTCTCATTCCATGGGTGGTTCCGTGGCCACGCTAGTGCTCGGCCTGATCATTTCGCAGGACGAGGAAAACAAAGACAAGTACTACGAGGGGTACGGAAAGCTGGTCAAGGCAACCACGCAAGGCAGCAAATACGAGCAGCTGTATGAGCAGCTGCGGAGGATGGTCGATGCCAACCAAAAGAGATATGCCGACAAAATGCCAAAAATGTCGTGCAAGATCTGAATATCTTTTTATCTGATTTCACAATAGAGAGAAGGCACATGAGTGAAAGAGAAAGAAGCCGAAGCTCTGTCTATCCGTATCGAGAAAAGAACGCGAAGGATGACAAGTACAGGTCGGACATCCGGGATCTGTCGCTCTCATCCACGCAAACTATCCCGCAGATGCTGGACAACCTCAGAGGCGTCATGAACGGTTTTTACAGTACATGGTTTCGTTACCATCCTGTCCAGATCATCGATTTCGTATTCGTGTTGAAACTGAGCGACACCCTCACAGAGAGCATCATCGATTGGAAACAAGATACAGAACTGGCAAACAACGGGATGACGCACAAGTCGAAATTCAACATCGATGTACTCCATGCCTTGGCCCAGGTTATAGAAAGGAACGTTACCGTGCTGCTGGTGGACCAGCACTTGCCCGACACATCAGCCGGAAGAAAGCTGGAGCTCACCGATATCGAAGTCACAAAAAAGAAGCTGGAAGGCATCATCTTGGCTATCTTGAAAGGGACACATTCCCACCAACGACTGGTCAATCAAGGACAAGGACCAACAGGAACATTCACACAGCGGACACCTGGAACACAAACGCCACTTGTGAAAGGACACACACATTTTGAACAGGGGTATGTAAATAGACAATTTCCATCAGGGCAATTAGGTCAAGGTCAAGGTCAAGGTCAACCCGGGTCAAATGACTCACACAGACCAACAGGGTCACACACAGACCACCAGGGGTCACCGATTGGGCTGGGTCTGGCAGAAGACATCCGGAGGTTGGCAGAGATGATTCAAAATCAGGTCGACGCCTTATTGCAGCAATTTACTAGATCATTTGCAAGTGTGTCACAACATGCACAACATGCACAACATGCACAACAGTCTGCATACGCTGCCAAACAAGCTGTGGATCAAGAATTTACAAATAAAGATAGTGCACCAAATGCAGCAGCGGCATCACTGGCACTGGCACAGGCACATCAACTGTCAGCAATCGTGAAGGCTGACCAAATTCTGGGGAAAATATTATCAACGTCAAACACAGGAAACGTTGTGGATAGTGCATTAAGAGCAGCAGCAGCAGCAGCAGCAGCAGCAGTAGGTGCATATGCAGGCAGTAATGTCAGGCATGGCGTGCTCCAAAAGCGTCCTGTCATCATTGGTTATGGGACGGGACGTGGCAATGGAGGAGGCCACAAAGGGGAGCCAGCTGTCCCAGTAAAGGCAATGTACCGGGAGCTGAAGATGGCATTTAGAAGGCACAGACAAGGAGGGCTGCAAGGCGGCATCGTGAATGTGTGGGAACACCTTACAACCAAGAAATGCCACAGATGCGAGCAGTTGACAGTGACACGCCAGGTGCCCTGGACTGAGGAGGACATCAAGAAGAAGGAGGAGAGGACACGCAAAAAATACGAGCAGGCAGTTGCGGCCGCCCAGAGAGCGAGATACAAAGGAGACACAGAGGTGAAGGACCCCCCACTTCCAACACATGACCCACCACTTGACAAACGCACCAAGATAGACCGCGACTTCCGAGTTTGTGAGCATTGCTCGCAAGATGAACAAACCAGGAAGATCCGCAACAGGGACTTGAATGCGGCCATCAACATCTTGAAGCTTTTGGAATGTGAGTTGAGGGGAGAAGAGCGACCCATGTACCTGTGCCCAGACCCAACAAAAAGGAAGAGGGCTTTGCAACTGGTACCAACCTCCTGCTCGCAAGAAGAGAGTATCAAGGCAAAGGTTGCCGCAAGAAGACCCCACACTTTAGTAGAGTACGCCCCCATCCCTCATTTGTACCATTTAAACCATCTTGTTCCATTTTTGCATTACAAGGGTGTATTTCATATGCATTGCAAGTCTTAATCAGCTGGTGGGTTTGAGTGTCCGCCAGGTTAAGATCCCAATACACTCCTCCTGCAAAACCCTCTGCTGCCTGCTGTAATGCATGTTTTTTGAACTCAATACAGATTTACTTGAAAAACTTTTTGTCTGCAATAAGGGCTATTCTTACACATTCCCGACGTGCACACACAGGAAGAGGAGAGGATGAAACTGCACCGGGAGAAGATGTGCAAATCAGGAAAATGAAATGATGTGGAATTGGCCTGTGTCCCTTGTACACTATTGTAACTACACCCAAGTTATGAGAAAATGGATGCTGTCTCAGACATTTTCTTACCTAGTAATGTGCAATGTATCCTTTGCCGTTCAAACTGTTGTCAAACTACTTGTATTTTTATTTGGTGTTTCAAACTCTTGTGTGGAGAGTGTGTGAGGAAACATTGATGTATACTATTTGTTTGGTTGTGGTGTTGTACATTAACAGTTGAATTATGAAACACCTTTTTTTCCATGGCAATATGTAAAGAAACCCAAATAGAAAAAGCAGAATCCATAAAATTAGCGGTAAGGAATGATCCATTTGTTTTTGTTTCTTCTTGATAGCTCAGTCGTCGCAGCACGGACACATTTCAGATCCAAGTTCAGGGTCATAAAGAAACAAGGAATGACCAAAAAGAAATGGATGTCCTACGTATCTTGAAGATCGCACGCTGGTTTTTAGCTAATAGAGACAAGTACATCAAAGAGGGCAGATCTTTCATTTCTGTAGATGAAACATTACAGCAGTTTCGGACACATGTTCATCACTCGTTAGTTTATATATGCATACCGTACTGATACTGGCTCTTTTGCGATTAAATAAATAATTGTTAGTGTCCCTCGCAATATGAAATACGATTGTAAATTACTTTCCAAAGCACCTCGCAAAGTATTCAGTTTTTTACCTGGACAAATAATTGATTGTGGTTACATTATAGCATGGTTGAGGTCGCAAAATAACTAATGTCTTGACTCCCTCGCAAAGTCCTAATACTTTCAGTTCATAAAATCTGTTGTATCAGCGCTTCGCAATATATGGACCTCGCAATACGTTAGTATCAGTACGGTATACTTTATTTTACCTGGTATATCACTGTCCGATGTTGGAAAAAAAACTGCTGTAATAAACAAATCATTTTTGGAAGCTCTGCAGACAATGTCGCATTTCATCACTCTTTGATTGTTTGGTATTGATTGGTTTGAGTCTATTATACCAGCTTCAAAACCTGCTCGAAGATTGCGGCATCCACCCCGGTGTCCATCGAGAAAGACCTTGTAGGCGTGTTCGCGGATTCTCTGTCCCTTGAGGATTTGCCCATGGATCCATGCACGTCGATCTCCCACATTCGTGATTTCATATTCTTTTGGATGTGCGCGCGTGCCATACTTTCCCTGTATAGATTTCATTCTGTCAGAGTATAACCAGAACAACTCTAACCACAATTATAACCAAATGTACATTTGCGATCTGCCGGATCTGTGCCAAGCTCTCGTAAAAGAAGCACTCATCCAAGAAGTTGAAAGTATAGACGACCCCAAGGAGTGCTTGAACACTGGGGCACGCGTGGCGGCGACACTGGCCTTGGTAGGGAACCCGTTGTTCACGGAATACTCAGACGATCTGTACGACCGCATAGTGGATCCAGGGTGTCTGCAGGCCAAGCGTGCCGCGCTCCAGCTTGACTTCAACAATCGTGTGAGGTGGGCACAAGACCTCAAGATCCGCGACCATGGAGTCCCCGCTGAATTAAACAGCACGAGTCGGCGGCGTGACCTGGTCCTGGCGTGCAAACGGTTGAGCCTTTACAGCAGCGGAAACAGAGGACGCCTGTGGAACAACCTGTTGGCTTGCCGTCAGATTGCCGAGGACCGGTTTGGGATCTTGGAGAATCTATTAAGACGTGCACCCTGCAGCCTGCGTAGGTGCTGTGTGCGCCCCTCTGCTCGACTCGTCATACGAGCAACCCGGTCGCACAGGTGGTTGTCTGCAAGTGAGGCATGGAAGGAATACCGTGTACGTGTCACGTGCTTGGAAGCTAACAGCTGGCCCTTCGAGCTCTTGCCGGAGTGGCGGGTTGCCGAAATCCGCCACACTACCAGGGGTGTGTTCAAGGATGCGTCATTCTGGGAAGAAGACACGGATGGCGAGCGGTTGGCTATGCGCGCCTACTACGAGCGACTGGCCGTGGCGAGACGCCAAGGTGCGCAGCTGCGCCGAATAGAAAGGAGGAGGCAAACACTGACGGCTGCCCTGCAGTCTGCCGGCATACTGGAGGAGGACGCGCGTGCCGTACTGGGTGGTGACGTCCTCCTGGATGCCTACCTCTTTTACCCACGCAACATCATATCTGCCGTGACGTACTGTGTGGCAGAGGGGCAGGCGCTGGCACTCAGGCGCGGGATGTTGATGGCCGCTATGGAGGTCGCAGGCTTACCACTCGTGGATGGTACCTTGAAATTCCTTAGGATCCCAGCATGCAGAAAATACATTGATCACGGGCAAGGGAGTGTGGGAGAGGTGACGAACGTCATCAGCGAAGTTCGTTTCATGCGGTCGGCGGCCTCCATGATGCTCGACCACCAACATGGACATTATGGAGCCCCGACCTCCTCGTGGTACCAGTCTGTGCGGGCAGTGGCGTGCTCGACAGAGACCACGCTGGCGAGGATGAACGACAAGAAGAGAGAGAAGCTGGTCTCCCAGTGGGTTGCACACATGTCCTGTTTACATGACGGCGAGGTGGACGCTTTTATGGACCAACGGAGCTTCCCTCCCAGCTTGCGTTGCCGCCTTTTACCTGCCATCGCCCTCGCGTTCGCATGTGAGAGGACAGGCACCATGTACATGATGTCCGGCACCTCCAGTGGTATCCGGGACGCGCAACAGATGGGTGCGTCCGTCGTGTTCAGGGGTGTCATTGAACGCTTCATCAACGATGTGGTATCCGGTCAGGCACACCTGTGTGAGACGGTGCTCAACAACCTAGTGGAGGCTTTGTGTGTGCGACAGCGCTTGCGTTCAGTCATGGCCACAGTCTCCAATGTCGAGCGCTGGACTGCAGCCTGCTCCTCCTCGCGGCCCAGTTGTGCATGTGTCACGTCTCTGTATGTTGTCACGTTCCTCGCGTGTCCCATTTTTCAGGGAGGAGAAGACAGACTCTTGGCAGCCACCCAGGACGAGGTGATGTGCATCGTAAACAATCCCCCACTCCTTGCGAAGATTGAGGACACCGTGGCACGACTACGATTCCATCGCCACTTCGAAATGTGATGGAAGCTCATTGTGACCTGGATACGCTCCGGCGCTTGGTCACTGTGTCCCCGCCTGCCATGGCATGGCCTCCGTAGGGGATCGTGAGACGCCCTGTGCCATGGCGGTGTACAATGCCGGGGTCAATGGGGTTGTACATCAGGTCATCTCGTAAGGTTGAGCAGCAGTTGGCGTTTTTCTTGTAGAAGTCGCCTTCCTTCTTCTTTGCCACGAGGAACTGTTCACGCTTTGCCTCTTTGTACGGTGTGGTGCCGTAGGACCTGCCCAGGCCCAGTCCGTAAGGGTCGTTCAGGACAAACTTGCACGTCCTCCCATCACAGACCTGTAAAGTGTGTTCTGGCAGCATGGTGCCGGCCTGGTTGTGTGGCTCTGCGCATGGCGCACACACCGCGCGACTATAAGAGGTTGCGCGCAAATCCCCCAGTATCGCGTCCGTGTTTTTGATCAAGTACTGCCTGTATTTATAGCTGTCCAAGAACCCGTCGTGGAGGGGAGGGACTGTGTTGTTGATCGTGCAGTTCGGGCTGTAGTCTGTGAATAAACGCCCGTCCGCCATCCTAGGCGGGCAGTCAAAGTGCTTGTTGTTGGAGGGACGGAAGCAGGCCTTGCATTGCCTTTTTTTCTCTTCGTGGACCATCCTCGTTCGTGACTTCCTTGTACTGTACAAAGTGAACAAAAAAAGATGATACAGGCCCAGACATGTGTTCTCTGCACTCGTGGGCGTTGCAGTGGCACGTATTTATATGTACGTACGTGCCACAATGAAAGAAAAGAAACCGCGTGCGCGCTGAATCTTTATTTTTTTCTTGGCCTGTAATGATAAGCAGGTTGAATTAAATTGATACACAGACACAAATGGGCATCTCTAATACGTGCTCGAACATGTGCCGTGTCCTGAGACCCTTTGTCTCCAGGGATATATTGCTCATCGCACTGGTTCTGGTTATCTTATTCGTGCACTCTCGCATCATTAGGATGCAAAATGAAGTCGTATTGAACACGGTGCAGGATTATGTTGTCTCGTCAGTCGCACAAGTGCACGAGGACATACGCACTCTGAAACAGAAAGGCCAGGAGGAGAAAGACCCCAGTAGTAAGGGGGGGTCACAATTGCGTATGCAAATGAAGGCCATGCGTGGACCCACACTACAACCTGAGGGAGGCTTGGAGTTTGGTGACGACCACAATAATGATGACGATGATTCTATGAATGAACGCATCGGGGATGAAATCAGGATGATGTTCCATAGGCTTCAAGCAGTCGAAGAAGGTGATGACGATGAGGAAGAGGAAGAGGAGGAGGAAGAGGAAGTAGGAAAGACAGTGATTGAAGAGGTGAAAGATGATGAACGAGATGTGCCTGTACCTGCACAAGAAAAGGAAAAGGAACAGGAAGAGGAAGAGGAAGAGGAAGAGGAAGAAGAGCAGGGGGAGGAACAAATGGAGGAGGAGTCCGCCCAGGAGCAGCAGGTGCAGCAGGTGCAGCAGGAGCAGCAGGAGCAGCTTGCGAAAATGAAATATCCAGAGCTGAAAAAGTTGGCGCACTCAATGGGTCTTGATTCCAAAGGCAACAAGGAAACTCTGATCAACACCATAACCTCCTCCCGACGGAACTGAAATATGATCAGCAGTGGTGGTTGCACTGACCGGTCTGACATAACACACAGCGCGCTGCCGGAGACCGCATCACTGCAGCAGGGTTTTTACACGGACCTGTTTTGAGGCAGTCGCATTTGCAACAGGGTCTCTTCTTTGCGTCCTTCTTGTCACCCTGAGTTTTTTCTTTTCCGAACGTGGTCTCTCCCGTGACGTCCCTGGATGACGTGTTTACATTGTATGGATCGAGCCAGCTTGCTTCGCCACGGGCCCTTTCCACTGCTTTGATGTCACCGAAGCCATTGGGGTCTTGGCCCTTGCCTCCACTATACCTTCTTTGATTGTTGGGAGGTAGCCCACACAGCAAGTCTCCTTGCGCTGTGTACATGCAATCACGCTCCTTTTTTGGCATTACTACTCAGTCTCTTTGATTGAGACACACATATTTTTTTTCAAACATGCAGAAATGAAAGTGACACAAACTTGCACTACCGCTTTGGTGGTCTTTTCATTAGGACACACATGTTCTCCATTTTGTAACTGATGTCTTTAATGGCGGCCGTCATTTCAGCAACAGCCTGAACGATGTTCATAGAGGAACCATCCACTTCTTGTGTGGAAAGCAAGAATGGTGCTAACCCCTGCTTCAGTGTATCCCCCGGTGCGTATCCTTCACCCTCCTCCACTTCACTGTATTCCTTCTGTAAATGTTCTCGTAAGGCATTCTCTCGGAGTCCGTCTTCAAACCTTTCATTGATCTCCTCTGTTATGGAATTCCGCAGCCGTTCCATTATGAACTCCATACGCATATTGACCAAATCCTCTATCTGACTCTTTCTACTCTTCTGTGCAACATCTTCCTCCTCCTCCTCCTCGGTCTCTTCCTCTTCCACTTCATCTTCCTCTTCCTCTTCCTCCTCGCTCTCTTCCTCTTCCACTTCATCTTCATCTTCCTCTTCCTCCTCTTCCACTTCCTCTTCCTCTTCCTCCTCGGTCTCTTCATCTTCCTCTTCCTCCTCTTCCACTTCAACTTCCTCTTCCACTTCATCTTCCTCTTCCTCCTCGCTCTCTTCCTCTTCCTCTTTTGTCTCTCCATCCTTGTGTTTGCTTGTCGTTTCATCAAACTCATCAATTCCTTTCATTTCATTTCCTCTTTTGTTTAGTGCACTCTCGTTGTCACTGTCAATGTCGTCATAAATGTCTCCTTCTCCTTCTCCTTCTTCTTTGTCTTCTGTTTTTCTTTGGCTGTTGTCTATGGTGATTGTTTTTGTGTCCTTGCCTTCAGCAGGTCCAAGATCTGTCATGGCAATGTGGTTGCACTGTGTACAATGGTTTTAGATCTTTTTTTCTGTAAATACAACAACAGAGTGAGAATCGCAGTCGGGCAGGCAAGTGCTCCTGCCATACATGCTCCTCCTCATCATCATCTTATTTGCTGTCGTGGCAGCGACTGTGCTCCTTGAGCGCTTGAATCAGACTCTCGACGTCCTTCCCCTGACGGCCTCCATGATGATCTTAGCCCTGCAATACGTACACTACGTATCGGGGGCGACCTACAGCAACAACGTGGAGCTGTACGTGGACGCACCGGACAGCAAAGGAGATGCAGATCATGATGTGAGCCAAAAAGAGGGGGGCAGCTTTGCTCCCTCCCGCCATCAATTATCGGAGGATCTGAGCCTGTTCTCCGACGGCCTTACCATCTACACTTCGTGCTACAGCTCGAAATCATACCCGAACCAAGGCGGTAAGGTGTGGAAAAACATCATCGCTCAAGGTCCTACTAACGCTACTGTACACACCAAACACCAAGCTAAAACAATAATGAGGAAAGAGGGACAGACGAGTGATGGTGATGGTGATGGTGATGATGAACAACAAGATGACCTGCACCTGCATTATAACAAGACGCCTGCTTTCTCCCGTAAAGACGGGTTCGTCCTCGGCACCAACACGGTCACTGGCCCGTATTCTTTCCAGATGGGAATCCGAGGTGACATGGCATACTCAATCTTCTTGGTGTGCAGTTTCACTGGTGCTACAAGTAATGGTGGTTCGCCTGACATGGACAACGGTACTGGATCCGGCAGCATGTTCAAGATCTACGCCAACACACCCGGGAACAATGGGGTGTCAATGATGGTATCAGCAACCGACACCAGCGGGGGTGAAGGGCAAGGGCGCAAGATGGACGGGAGCACCTCGTTGGCCTTGAAGCTGCGCCTGCTCATTGCCGATGAGCACGAGATCCCGTGCAAAGTGGACGGCAAGCTCCCTCTGGTGGTCAACAGCACGCACAAGTACCTCTTTGCCATAGTGAAAAACTATGGACGAGTCCAAGTGTCGGTGCTCGACCTCAACGACCCTGACAACCCACGCACACCCCTGGCAGACGTCAACATCGGCTCCCACTCTCCCGTGCTGTTCAGCAACAGAGACATGACGATAAACGAGTTTGGGAACTGGCAGGCCAACATCCAAGCGTTCGGGTGCTACGACCGCGCCATCTCTGACAGAGACACCACGAAACTGTACCACCACTACCGCCAGTTGCTCAAGCAGTTCGACCCTACGCACCAACGCATGATCCAGGAGATGGACAGGGTGAACAAGATCAAATCATGCCCGTTCGATGCGGACACGTGCGATGCTTGTCGTGGAGTGGACGACTGGAGCAACTTCCAGAAGGTGTTTGTCGCGGATGACGTGTGCAAGGCGGCCATAGCCAAGTTCTGCGCGAACAATCCGTCCCACGACAGGTGCAGCTGCTGGAGCGTGAACCACCCTGCGTACAACACATCGTGCAAGGTATACCGCTGCGCTATTGGAGGTCCCGCCACGCAGCACGAATGTGCACCCAAGCCCGAAGACCGCCCCACCACACAGGCCGATCTCCGACAAATGCTGGTGTCCGTTATGAAGGAGAAAGAGGTGCTGGATGAAGAGAAGAAGGCAGAAGAAAAGAAGAACAAAAAGGACAAGGACGGGGAAAAGAAAAGGGCATCAGAGCAGGCGCAGACACAAAGTAAGAAGAAGGAGGAGGAGAGTAAAGACAGGAGGGAGGACAAGAGCGAGCGAGATGTAAAATCTGATCAACAGAAGCAGAGAGAGCTTGCCGAGTCAGAGGCAGAAGCAGAGGAAATGGAAGCTGATGGCAAAGGAAAAGGGTTCTTTGCATGGCTATTTGGATATTAGGGAGGTCATCGGACGTTGAAGTGCATGAACGAAGGAGAATGTGGTAGGAGCTTTGAACATCCGTGCAAAAGGAATTCATCTTTGGCACAATGCAATTCCCTCACCACCTGTTTGGAGGTTGATTGTACAGAACAAAAATGCACCTCATTGCCGTGGTGTCATCGTCTATAGGTGGATACAATGGTTATACTGCCAACTTTTAGTCCATGGAGGTGGTAGTTGTACCAGGAAGACGATTTACCAGTAGAGAAGAGTGTAACCCAGGAAGTATTGAAGAAATCAACAGGTTCAAAAAAGAGCACTGCTCTTCGTCAGGGGTCACTGCCTTCAACACATAAAAAAGGGACATGCTCCGTGGATGTTGCGTGAACACACATGGCGTACGACGTGGCCGAGGCCATTCTGCATCTAGCTAGAGAAAAGGAACCGCGTGTGCGTCTTGTTTACATCCCCGTCTCGATGCCGAATGGTGGTCCCGATGCCAACGGCAAAACCTACGCAGTCGAACTGAGCCTGGATGCCACGGGCCATCATCACACGGTGACGTACCAGTTCTTGGAATTTAGGGGGAGGTCGGCGTCATCGGCCTGGTGTGAATTGGTGCTCGGTGAGGAACAGCTGAGTCGGGTGGAACAGAGGTCCCTTTTGCGTACGGCCTGTACGCGACACATGGGAGCACGCCAGGAAGCAGCGACAAATCTGCTACACTCGGAGCACTGGGGAGACGAGGCCTCGGGTGGTGTAGACGTGTTGGAACGACAACCCTCCTCGATGACGGATTTGATCCTGGAGCTATGTTTGTCAAGAGCTCGGTGTGTGCTTCGTACCGTGCAAACCTGTCGTCCGGTTACATTAGACGTTATGCCAGAGAAGAATACCCAAACACGATGAACCTGTTGCGCCAGTGCGGTGCTGTACCCTTGTTCTCAGACAGATGCGCTTTGTGCTGTTTTGGGTAGTGCGAAAACGGTGAACGTCTGGGACAACGGCCCCATATCTCACGATCGTGAGGGAACCTGATGCTCCACAGGCTTTGTTCGATCCAAAGGACGACACAAACAAACAAACAAACAAACACCAACAGACTTTATGACATTATACTAATTTACAATACACACATGCGATAATCCTTTAAGTCAAGACAATACAAACAGCACGATGTAATTGCTTCTGAATTTATACCGAACACACATTTATCTAATGCTGTGACATGCTTCAATTACTTCTTGCGACAAGTCTATAAGTGAAGACAATACCTGAAAGGATTGTACTCAAATGTCAAGAGGTCAACGCTATGTATGTCCCACTTTGTTTTGCTCGTAGCTGTATGACACCGCGGACAACAGGTCCTTATTCTTTTGGATGATGGCACCCAGGGATTCTTCGGCAGGGTCGCACATTTCGTGGAGGCGCCCCTGTTTGATATCGTCTATCAAAAACCGAATACATTGCTTGGTGCTTTGGAAAGTAATTTACAATCGTATCTCATATTGCTAGGGTTGGCCAGAACCGTATATGGACACCGTATATACAAGGTTTTACACAGTAATCTCACCGTATATACGGTGTCCATATACGGTTCTGGCCAACCCTACATATTGCCAATAATCACCAATAATTATTTAATCGCAAAAGAGCCTATGTATCAGTACGGTACAACAGAAAAAACTTTTATAATTGAAATAAAAACATGTGTCCGATGCTATTTGCGGATCTGCTGTGAAAGTTTTTTTTTCAAGGAGATATTTCGCTGTTACAAATTACAAATGGGCTGCTGCTATTCCTCACTGGAGATTCATTCCTTTGTCCCCGAACAAGAATCTGACGTCCCCGAACAAGGATCAGACACACAAACACAAAACAGAGAACGCGAGTGGCAGGTTCGTGAAGATGAAGAGAGACAACAGGTGGAGGAAGTTGCCTTGGACGAATTATATGAAGGGTTCATGATGAGGTGTTGTGAGGTCCGACCCGGGGCGTATTGCCAGACACACGTTTTCAACGCTGCCTTTGATCGCTATGTGTCTTTCCTCCTCAGCGACACACGCACAGACGATGACCTGCTGATGCGTCTTCCGACGAGACGCCCCATCCGCAGAAATTTGTCAGAGTACGCTCATGATAATGTGATCATGGTGGGAGTCCGTGTAGTTGCATTTGCATTACCACAAGACACTCCTCTTTCTCCGCCATGTACGATTGCCAAAAACAACAAAGAGGCGATTACGTGAATGCGTTCTGAATTGGACCACATGAGCGTCAGACTGAACGAGCTGTACTACGCTCCAGGAATGCCTGGCTATCTCCAATCTCTCGAGACTTTCCGGGATCGCTGCTCGGATGCGACACAACAGGGAGAAGGAGGACATGGCTAGGCGTCACTCCGTCCGAGATTAGTGGACTCTCATGCAGCACACAGTTTTTTCTGCTTCCTGCTTATGAGCTCTACCTCCAGGCGATGATCATGATTCTGGAAGTCATACAGCTCCCCGTCGTAGTCATGGAAGGAGATGCGGAAGCGGTTGAACCGCGGGACTGGAGGGTCGTACGTGTGGATCGTTGACTGCTCATTGTTTGTTGGATGGTTGTCTATCAAGATTGCGTAGCTCCTGTGAGATGCTGGGTTTTGGCTGACATTGTTCTCAGCACCATCTATACGCAGAATCACGTACTCAGGTTGTTTAAAGTTTTTGCGGAAAGGAGCACGGACAAAGTGTGGCCGTGTGGTGGAGCCATCATCCTCTGACAGAGCGTCCTTTGTTCCAAATCCCAGGACGCGCCCCACAGCACCCTTCCTGTACGTGCTCGTGTCTTGCGATCCTTGGAAATCTGTCGTGTTACCCCCTCTCCACAGCAGTGTGAAAGACTCTTTACACGTAATTAAAAACTTGTCCTGCCGAGCTTCGTAGCTCACACGAAATGTGTCTCCGTCATCCGCGGCGTCGTTCATGCACCTTCTGACGGGGTGCTCGAAAGCGGCCATGCAAGTATGAGGAGAAGGCGTAGGAAGCGCCTTCTCCCAGAGGTCAGCCAGCGGCCGCAGGACCCTCACGTTACAGTCAATGTACAGGGACGTGTCGTAGCAATCGAAATACCTGTGTACCAGGATCTTGAGTTCTCGGCTTGCGAGAAACGCATCCTCCGTGAAATCCACCTCCACGATCGTCCATCCTGGGTGGCTCCCACTCCTGTCATCCCCTGCTCGCGGCGATCCCAGCAAGTACACATAGTCTGTGCCGCTCTCCTTGACCTCAGGGGAGACGTCGATGAAGAGGTCATACCCCCCAATGTTCACCGTATAAACAACACGTCTGTTACCCGAGGCTCTCTGGATGCCCTGTATGGTGTGACGTAACTCCGCCCTGCGAATTGCGTGCAGCGTCTTCTTGAGTCCATCCTCCAGAGGCTGTGAGGGCACGTACCCTAGGTGCACCGATGCCTTTCGTATATCAGCCAGGGTCGCAGGTACGTCCCCCGGCTGACGAGGCTCCAACACCATCTCAGGCCTCCGCCCTGCGGCTTGTCCACAAGCTGAGATGAAGGAAGAGAGGCTCAGCTACCGACCCGAACCCAGGTTGTATATCTCTGACTTGTTACTCGTTGATGGGCGGCGGTCCAACACCGCTCGGATGCCGCTGATGATGTCATCTACGTAGGTGAAGTCTCGGAATAGGGTGGCAGGGTCACCGAACACGCGGATCGGGCGGCCGTGCGAAATGGAGGACAGGGAAATGTGAGGTGCCATGTCAGTGCGGAGCAAGCGGCGACCTTGGCCCTTAACCTCAGTCGCTTGTGAGTGTGGTTTGGGCATCACCAGAGCGTCCGATGTCTTGAGCACGGTGCCCTCGATCTTTCCCTCCCTGAGCATCCAGGTGCAAGTGTCTCCGTGCACGAGCGGAGAGTCAGAGGTGGGCTGTCTGACGCGGCAGATGTCTGCAACAGTCCTCAACGCGTCCAGTATGGTGTCCAGGGACTCCTCTGGGAACCGCCAAGGGCTGGACGTGCCACCCGCCCGCATGTCGTCCTCCACTCCGTACAAGGCATGCAACACCAGCATGCGCACCTCCCGCATGGTCTTGTCGCTGGCGTCACGAGACACAACCTCGAACACCTGTTCTGACCACACGCCCTTCGAGGGCTCCCTGGTCCAGCTGGGCATGGGGTCCAGGGAGGATCCATTGCAGGTAATGATCAGGTCCCTGCCGTACACCCACTTACGGAGGAAGCAGTAGTGCTGCAGGGCCAAGGCCGCACGCGAGTAAAACATGTGGGTCAACAGGACGGACATGTCACCAGCCGCTGGTTGCCCCCTCCTCAATACAATGTTGGCGTACAGCTTGGTCAGCACCGCGTCCAGCCCTTTCTTTTTCAAGGGAAGCCTGGCATCGCCAGACACCTCGGAGCGCACCATGTCCCACGCGTCCCCGACGTCCCGGACGAACATCATCGCCCAGTCGGTGGGTCGTATAACTTTGTCCCTGCCCCACTCGTCCTTCTGTTGGGTCAGACTCAGACTCACAGCAGCATCGTCATCCATCTTACGCAAGACCTCCCTTGATCGCTCCAGACAGTGAGACACCGCTCCATACAGTCTGTCTCTGTTCAAGACACGCACGACATCCTGCAGCGCCAACGGCATCGCCCGGAAGTCTGACTGATGACTGGCGAGAATGCGGATGCGGTCCTCCACACACAGCGCCGCACGGTCTGCCTGCTGGTATTCGGTTGCTTCTGCTTCTGCGTCTGCGTCCATTATGCGTATGATTTTATTCCCCGTCCCCTTTATGCTCATACACTGTTGCTGCTGTAATAATAAAATTGAAATCCCATAACATGCACGGATGTTGGTACTATGACTTGGGCACCATGCCCCTGCCGCGGTACCTCAATCCACCGGCTGCCAGGAACAGATACTTCCAGGAGCGGAGAGGCAGGAACGACATGAGTAACAAAGCCAGGCTTTCCACGCACGAGGAGAGTTTTGCCAAGGCCTTTCTGGGAACAAAAATAAGAGAGAAGCTGTGCCACATAACGTACATCCCCCCCTCTGAAGAAGGGGACGGGCCCAGTCAAACACGGACACTGGAGCCCATAGACGACCTGATCCACCGCTTCTTGTCCTTCCCTACAGCTTTCTACCGTAATGATGCTTCCAAGTCTGAAGTTTACATCGAGTACGTGTCTCCGAGGGGCCAGGTGACGAACATCAGAGGAGGGGACGAGACGCTGTTGGCTTTCCTGTCCGGTGAGGCACTTGCGCGACTGGAGAGCCAACTGCGAATGGGACACCATAACGCACGGGCAGAGGCAGAACCATGTTTGACTACAGCGCTGCAGAGCAGCACCATCGAGGACACAAGTAAGAGGAGAGGAGGACTGTTTGGCGTAATTTCGGATAGCATTGACACGGAGCACGTAAGAGGTGAAGTCGCTGTACTGGAGGAGCAGCTCACCCAGGCGGCCGCTTCATCATCCACACTGAGCACGACTCAGACTCAAGCTCGGGCTCAAGCAGAGCTTGCGGCGTATGTCGTGGCGAAGGTCAACTACCAACCCTGTGTCTTCTTACTCGGAGACATCGTACGCCAGACGTTCGTCTGCATCAACACTGACGATGTGTTTGGAGGTGTCCGGTACAGCACCAGCGCAGTAGCTCACATGACCGACAAGTTCAAAGTCCAGGTTACCAACCAGACGCTGTTGGAAGATGCGCTCAGCAACGTCACCTTCTCCAACGTGTACCACATCGCGCGTGCGGCGCTGGCCTTTTACTGCTACGGCATACCCTACTCTCCCAAGAAGGATGTAGACATCATTAGCAACGTGAGGAAGCTCCAGTCGCGCAGGAGGTCACACAAGAAGAGACAACAAGGAGGAGGAACAGCATCTCCCAAAAGACAGAAGACAAAAACGAAACAAAGACAACACAGCAACAGCAACAGCAACACACATCGTCATTGCGGAGGTGCCGCAAACGACTCGGTACATAACGAGATCGAGCACGTCCAAGAAGAGCCCGCTCATGAGCTCTCACAAGACCACGTCCTACAGCAGCCTGCTCATGAGCTCACACGAGAGCAAGAAGAGACAGAGAAGGGACAGAGTCACACCCCATCACACACTGCCTCGACCGGAGGAGGTTACACAATAAACCTGCTCCATACAGCGTCACCGATCGCCTACCGCACACCCTATGTCAAAAACGACTGCGGCAATTCCTTTTTTGTGAATCTGTGACTGCGGCATCGCCGCAGTCGTGAGGAAGAGAGTGTCAAAGTGTGCTCTTGTGGAGGCATAAGGAATCATCAGGTACACCAATGAGCAAAGCAAACAGGCGAGGTGCTATATACCAAAGCTGTACCGAGCTACCAATCGTCCAAAATGACGCCAGAAGTCCCCCAGGTAGACGCACAAGTTGACGCCTCGAGCACGACCAAGGATGAACAGGTCGACGCCGGGGTAGCAGGCTTCACAGAGTTGCAGTCCAAGCTGGGTGCGATGCCGGCTGCATTGAAGGAGGCTGCAACGCTGGTGCGTTCTACCCACAAGGAGCCGGCTGCATTGAAGCTGCTGCTCCCCTCCAAGAGGGGCACCAAGAGGAGGGGCGATGGAGAGCAGAAGAGGGCACGTGCACCGGGTGGCTTCAACAAGCCCTGTGTGATGTCAGGCGAGATGTGCGCCTTTCTGGGGGTCGCCCAGGGGACACAGATGTCACGCACGCAGGCCACCAACGGCATCCACTCCTACATCAAGGATCACTCCCTCCAGGAAAGTGACAACAGGCGGAACATCATAGTGGACGGCCAACTGAGGACCATCATGAATCCCGAGGGCGAACGCCTGACTTACTTCAACCTACAGAACAAGATCAAACACAACTTTGCGAAGACCTCCGCTGCTTAGCGGATTCGACTTTTCTTGAGCGTCCACTGTGGGGGCTGGACCGACTCAGCACACTCTTGTGTTTGAGCATCGAGCTCTCCGAGTTGCGGAGGTACACGTGAACTCTGTCCATGCTGAGGACTGCGTTGCATGCCTCCACATAGCTTGCGTAGCTCACATTTGCATACTCCTCCACGAGGCTAGTCGGAACTTCACGTGTGACCAGCATTTCGGCCACGTTGATCGTGTGAGACATGGGTGTTATGTTCTGGATCTGTAATTGCGTGACATACCTCGCTCTGAACAACTCGAATTCCTTCTGGCTGATTATTTGTGGGACCTGTGTAAGCGTCTTCAGTATGAGTTCGATGATGGCTCCCGTCGTCGGAAAGGACGTGGAATACTTGAACAGAAAGTACCCGTCCTCCGCGCGTGTGTCGCTCGCGATGTCGATTTTGTACGTGATGGGCAGAATGGAGCGCAGGATCCTGTACAGGACGCTTGTGAACCCCCCTCCCAGAGAGAAAGCCAGGATGTCCAATGCGCGGGCCAATTTGTCGCCCGCGCTCACAGAGGGGAATCCAATGGCCACCTGATTCAACCCGTCAGGGACAAGCAACACTTTCATACGGCTCTTCCAAGGCAAGAGCACAGACTGGACAATGTCTCTAACCCTGCTCCCATTCTGGGCCACCACCAACAAGGAAGGGTCATGTGGCTTTGGCCGCCTCCTGGCTATCTCCTGCCAATCTGCAGAGGATGCGAGGGCGCTGCGTACGTCCTTGGTGTGATTTGAATCGATGTTCACGACGACTTTGAAGTCGGAGGCCAGCAGCTTGGACTTGTAGAATTCTTGAGCATCCTGCTTTGTGATGCTGAATACGCTCTTCTCTGTGCCCACGATGGGTCGGTCATAGACCCCACGCACAGACTCTAGATCAGACAGCAGGGCACTCGCGATGTGACTGTCCTCTCTCGCGTTGCTCAGCCGGAGCTCTTCCACCACGACTTGATGCTCCCTCTGAAATTCGTGGTCGTCTATGTCCATGATGGATGTCTCCAGGTCAAACGCCAGATCTTTGAGAGCATTCATTATCTGCTCCCTGTTTCCCGCGGGACCGTGCACATGGAAGTATGTGTAGTCCGGGGACGTGGCTGCGTTGCTCGATGCGTTGATGGCCTTCTGGTGTATGAAATCAAAAAAGTTCTTGTGTTTGAGGAAGCACATGTGCTCTACGAGATGGCACAGCCCCTCCTTCCCGGGGGGGTCGTGGCGGCCACCGATCGGGAAGATGCAGAGAGCTATGGCCAAACCATCCTGGTTGTCCATGACATGCGCGACATGCGCAACCTCCGGCTCCGGCTCCGGCTCCGGCTCCGTCATCTGTGTCTGTGTTTGCGTTCGTGCGTGAGCCATTCTCCACCCTCTTCCTTTTACAACCTGCATACATACTTTTTATTGCGAGGCGACGTGTACACTTAAAGGGGAATGCCCATCTATGATGGGGGACGAGTCGACGATGATGATGTCAGTAGCAAGAAGGGGGGCGTGCCACCCACTGCTGCCCGCATCGACTCTGACACGCAGAAGGAAGATCAAGACGCACTGGACCCACGTGGTTGCCAGGAGCTACCTGGGTTCAGGAAAGCTTCCACAGCTGCAACCAGGGAGGAGACGGGTGGAAAAAGTCAAAAGAGATGTGAGCGCCACAGAGCTTCTTCTTGATGACAAACACAAGAGAGAGCAGACACGCGTGTATTGTGACGGCTCGTGCCTCAACAACGGCAGGCGCGGCACCATCGGTGGGGTCGGTGTGTTCTTCGGCCCCGGAGACCCCCGTAATTTTGGGGAGGTGATCCCTGCTAGCAGTGTGCCGAATGGGAAAGTGACGAACCAGACCATGGAGTTGATGGCATGTGTGCGCGCCGTCCACATAGCTGCTGGGTCCAATTTGCACATATACACAGACTCTGAGTACGTGGTCAAGTCGATGAACACCTGGTCTACACACTGGAAGATGAACGGATGGAAGACGCGGGAGGGGCGTGTGGTGGCCAATCTCGAGCTGCTCCGATATCTGCACACACTCAAACTCGTGCACGGTATCGGGTTCGAGCATGTACCTGCTCACCGACCGGAGCCCATGTTCGATAACAACTCCACCTCCCGTCTTTCAGCATTCTTGGAGAAGCACGCCCACTGGGCTGGCAATAGCGCAGCGGATAAGCTGGCACGGGAAGCTACCACCCGACAACAGCAGCAGCTTCAAACACAATGCTAAAGTTGCAACAGCCTGCCTGCCTGCCTGCCTGCCTGCCTACTTGCGCAACACCTTCATCGACAGCACATCCAGCCTCAATTCCTGCTCCGGAAGCACAAAGATATCCCCTGCCAGCCATGTGTCGGACGCGATGTCGCTACACATCAGCGGGACGCGCTCGAGGCAGAACGCCTCTAAGGCCTCGTGGCTCTCAAACGCGATGTGAACCTTGTAGCATTTGCAGGAGGACAGCCACTCCATCTTTTGGATGTGGAACTTGCATGTCAGGTGGTCCAATGGCAGCCGCACGATATTCAGCGCTCGCGGGGATCGGAAGTCGACTTGCTGTTGATTGCTTTCGCAGTCAACATTTATAGTAGTTCCTGCCTGATGATGAAGGTGAGGCGTCAGACGTACCTCCAATACATCCTTCCACTTTGACTTTTGCGTTTCAGAGGCTTTCATGCGTTTCTCTATGGACACGCGCATCATGTAGATTACATCTTCAAAAACGACGTTGTACATGCCGAGCTCTTTGAGTGTTCTCACACACTGCTCTGTGTAACGGTTGAACTGCTCGTACGAGGCAACTGTCCCGTTAACGGTGACGCAGTTGCTCCCCTTATCCTCGTCTTCCAGAATGTCTTCGAAGTCGTCGAACGTCTGAAAGGCGAGCCCTATAGCGTCACTGATGGCGATGAGTTGGTCGATCGTCTGTTCGTCGACCTCCTCACTGCTGCACACGAGAACCGCGCTCTGCACAGCGATCTGAAAGAAGCTAGAAGTCTTGCGGGTCATCATTTTCTGGATGGCGCCAGGCTCTTTCATACTGACGCGTTTCAGATCCATCATCTGCCCCCCGCTCGCTCCCTCGAAGCCCATGTACGTCGACAGGTTATCCATGAGCACCACCAGGTTCTCTGGGTGTCCCAGGCCGTAGGGCTTGAGCTCTCGGTACGCCCACGTCAGGAGCTTGGTGGACATGGTGAGCAGGTGCGAGGTTGTGAGGATGGCCACGGCCTCTCCGTACTTGACGTGCATGCCCTCTCTCCCCCTTCTCAATTTCGCGTCGTCCATGCAGGGCAGGTCATCTATGACGAGGGACGCAGAATGCAAGATCTCCGACACCAGCGCAGTGAGCTCAGCTGCGCGCCTGGCCTTCTCGGCAATGTCCTTCCCGTCTAACTGCTGGTCGATCAAGGACAGGGCGATGATCGAGCGGATACGTTTTCCGCCCTGCATGGCATACTCCACAAACCCCCGGTAGCACTCCTCTGTGCACTCCTTCACCATCACCTTGATGAGGTCTTCTATGCGCTGCTTGTAACGCACGTAGCTGTCTGTCATTTGGGATGCCAAATGATGTGTAGACACTGCTTATAGTACAAGCACAGACGTTTGCCCCTCATAATTTTACACACCAGAAGTTGGAATGCACATGGATGTGTTGCTTGTGCTACAGGGACTGAAAAAAATGATTCGGGCATTACTCTACTCGATTCGCCGCCTAGTCACACGCACCTTCACATCTGGGGAGTTCATGTAGTCGATGCCCATGCTGCAGGTCAAGTCCCAATCGGTGTTGAGGGACATGCGCGCTGTGAACAGAGCGCCGTTCTGACGGCTTGGGTGCTTCGCAATGAGACCGTCAATAACGGTGTCTGGTCCGAGGCTCCCGTCTTCCCTGACCTCCTGATCTTCTACGAAATCACCCTCCACTAGGTGGATCTTCATGCCCCATTTCTGTCCGTCCGGGGTCACGTCGGGCGGCAAGAGCTTAATCATGTCACAAGCAGTCAGAATTTTCTTGCACTCATAGTTCTCCACTGGCAAGGGGGTGCCCTTGGGGATTATGACCGTTGCGCGCTCAGCACCGCCGTCCATTGGCTTGTATAAAATGCCGTAGTTTGAGCTGGTGACCTCTGTTCCCAGGAGCCTGAGACGGTTGTTAGGGGGAGGTGGCATGAGCTGCCGGTCTAGGTCAGCCGCGGCGCTTGTACTAGGAGCATGTCTGGGAGGATTCCACCGCCCTTTGTCCTCAACAATGTTACTGTTGTCCAGCATCTGAGAGTAAGCAATACCCCCCTTTACCACAGTCACGAAGGAGTCAAGCATGGTTGATTTGACGCCCTGTAGGGCGTCCTGAATGGTCAAGCGAACATTGTGGCCCCTGACGCCCCCGCCCACGGTGATGACTTCGTCGATCCGGTACTTGACCTCACCAAGGAAGCTCCTGAGGAAATCGTGCAGTGTTTTGTTGGCGAGCTTCATGATGTCGTCAACCTCGCTCGTTTCCCACTTGCGGATGAAGCTGGGAACTTTGCCGTTCAGTTTCCTGGTGGCGCTGATTACCTTTCTCAAGCTACCACTGACTAAGTTGGGTGTCACCGATCTTGACCGGGTTGTGGAGCACAGCACCTCTTTGATGTTGCGGGCATCTCCGGCAGACACTACAGCTCTCTCATCAGGTGGCACAGCAGCTCCGTAGAAGGCTGCCATGCTTTCTTGCAAATGATTCAACACCATGCGGGTCTGCTCTTTGCCCGCGCATTTGGTGCTCTGCTTGGTCTTCACAAGGCAAGTGATTATATTCCCCTCAGGCGAACGCGTCACCTCTTCTAAAGCCAGATCCAACGTACCGTCGCCTATGTCAACTACCAGCACGCGCCAGGGCTTGTCGCCAGGGGGGTCAAATTTACCCTCTGCGTACAGCTTCAGGAACGCTGCTACGGGCTCCCTTAGGAAGCAGATATGAGCGCCAGGGCACAGATTGCCAATGGGCTGTCGGTATGCTTCCAGAGCGCTGTTGGGAATCATGTTGGGCACCATGAACACCACTCGTTTTACCTCGTGCGAAACCCGTGCTTCTTCATCAAACACTCCCATGCTGGGCAAAACCTCACCCAACAGAGCTGTGATCCAAAACTTCATCACATCCTCCGCCGTAAACTGGATGAGGATCTTGCCACCTACCTGGAAAACAACCGAGATGCGGGTCTCATCTTCTTCTTCCTTATCGTGGTTGAAGCGGACGTTGACGCAGTCATTGTCCTCCACATGTTCAAACGACAGCTTCAGCCCGTCCGTCCCGTCCTCCTTTACCGTAATGCCATTGCTCTCTAGCTCCTGGAGCGCATACAGGGGCACATCACGCCTATGCTTCCGTCCCAAGAGAAGCTTGATACATGTAACAAGTCTTTGCCCATCGCCATTCTCCGTAGAGAATTCTGGCGTTCCACCTGATGAGTGGCTCACGTACACTGAAGAGGGTAAGCGGGGGTTGCCATCTTTTTCAAACAGTTCATGGTGTTCGTATGAGCCGTCTCCATAGGCCACGGACGTGTTGCACGACCCCATGTCCACGCTGATAATACTCATGCTTGCTAATGCTTTTTGCTTGCTTTGTACTTGATCGTTCAATCCGATTTCAAATTTTTTTGAACTCTGAAAAAGGAGGAAGCAGCAGTTTTTGGCAGAATTCGCCTGAGTTATACTCTGAATAAAAATGAGGTGCTTTGACCCTAGGAGTCTCCTCTTCCTTAGTTGATGCAGGGAGTGCTTTTCACTGCCTACTAGTTTTTCTTTTCTTTTCTTTCTAGTAGAAAGTTTATACTATAAAATAGGAAAAAAAAGAAAGGAGAGTTATCCCACATACTACCCTTACTCCACGGACGGCTACAGCGTCACGTTGCTCGTCACTGCAGCGTTCTACTCCCCCCCTTATCCTGCTGCTCTGTCTCAATTCATATTAAACAACAACAACAACAACATAATTTTTTGACTGCTGAGGGTGCGGCTGTTTTTTTGTCCCTGCAAACATTTCTCCACACACCTTACTGATTTTTCACATGCGGCCTAGCAGTCGAGCGTATTGAATGCTGGCCTTCTCTGTAATTCCTACTACTATGATTCAGCACGAGCAAGTCTGCCTGAATGGTTTCAGCGTGAGTGAATGAGCATGAATGCTAACGAAAGGACTAAGTCAAATTTGTCTGTAGCTGGTCTAATTGGTGATTCATTTTCCGAGGCTGAGCATCACTCTGTGGCAAGGAACCTAGCTAAATATTTCTTAATTGAATTGAGAGGTGCTTTAGCTTATACCTGCTTTGCCCTTCTCTTCCTCCTTTGCTTTGTTTGATCCCTACCCTTCTGTCTCTTTTCCTTGTAATCCTTTTATTGTGTCTTGTTCGGTCTGGCTGCTTTCTCTTTTTGATGCTGGCTTTCTGTTGCTATAGCTCAGCTGCCCTCGCTGGCGGATATAGCTTTGTAACCCTTACCCTTACCCTTGATGCTGGCTTTCTGTTGCTATAGCTCAGCTGCCCTCGCTGGCGGATATAGCTTTGTTTTTTTTCGTTGTTGCTACAGCAACTCCGATATGGACAATGTGAGGATTCTGAAGGATGTCTGCCCATTGAGCACTGATGTCACCTCTTGTTCCTCCTGTGGGGAGCTGGCCCAAATTTCTTATAAGGATACCTAAAATGACAGCTATTTTAACCTTGCGATTGTTACATGTTATTTCAACATTAAGTGAGTCAAGAGCCTGTTGAGCTACAAACGGGTCAGGTTTCATGTTATTGCCACAAGTGTAAAAACAGCGCAAGAAGTGCTCAGCAATAGCCAGGTGCAGAGCATTATTGGGTCCCTTTGTGCTTCTTGTGCTTTAGAGCCCAAGCAGTGCGTAACTAATATTCAAATCAGCACATTCAGGGTACGCCTTTCCTGAAAATCCACTCTCGGTTCACGTACACCTCCCCTGTACTCAGCATGAAATGCAGCAGGAACCATGCATCGTTGCGGACCACATCTTCTTCAATGCGAACAAGGAATAGCACCCCCAATCCGTGAAGTTCATCGCACCTCAGCGTCTTCTGCTCAATTGGTGAGGATAGCAGCACACAGGCAACTAGCAAAAGCACGGGGGAGATCTTCCTTAGAATTCACAGCTGCAGCTGATCATGAGAGCATGAGAGCGTAAGTAATATTCAAATCAGCACACGAGAGCTCACAAAGTCCCCTAACACCCTTTGGACAAACTCCTGTTTTGACACGCATGCCCACTTGATCTAGACTGCTGTGAGCAAACACACCTCTCATCTCACTCCACACGCATAGAAGGGACTGACAAAAGCCAAAAGCGAACTGGAAGGAAAGCGGTACCCTTAGGTAATCAATCATGGACGCACTTCAGGACTGCTTGGGTGCAAGAGGAACTGTCGCCACAAAGGGGCTCATTTCCTGTGTAGAGAGATAGGTAGGAGAGATAAGTGAGCAATTGGAGCGTGACAGATCTCTACTCTAGAGTAGACATGCTATGTGCTGCTAGATCAGTTTATCTAATGGTAACGATAAGTGGAATTGCAGTGATGGCTCAGTCACTGACAGCTGAACATGCGAGGGGTCTTGCAGAAGACACTGTGTGAAGACAGCGACAGTTGTTTTGGTTGTTTTGCTTGGGTCAAACAAGCGAGAATAGCAGCATGGTACCTGGAGTACCTTGCTTGCTTGCAAGGCATACAGAAATTCTTACAGAAATTCTTAATGAGGTCCAGCCACAGCACCAGCACACCTTTCAGAGAACTCATAGCACTACACAACTGCCACAGCAGTTGGCCCTCCCTTGCTTGGCCCTCCTTTGCTCTTCCTGTGTGTGTGTTGTGCGTGCACGCGCGCGTGTGAGCACGTGTGTGTGTGTGTGTGTGTGTGCATGTGTGTGCGTGTGCATGTGTTTGAGTGAGCTAGCTTGTGCGTCATGTGCATGCATTTCAAGGGCCGAAAAAATAGCCTGCGTGCATGTGTTGTGAGAGTTCAAGAACCACATGGCACGGAGGGCATGGTTGGGAACACGTAGGCAGACAGACGCACACGCACACGCACACTCACACACATGCGCACACACACTCACACACACTCCAAGCACCAACATGTCAAAGCATCGCACGCGTACCACTGCACTTACTTGAACACTGTGGGAAACGCTGTCTTGATGTCCTCATACTTTTTCAGCACAGTGCACTCTTGGCTGCAGCTGTCTGGCAGGTCGGGCAAAAAGATGATGAGCTCAGAGACCTCCTTATCCAGCTTGCCCTGTGTGGATGGGTGCGCGTCCTTGTTGCGCTGTGAAATGACTCTGTCCATGTCCTCCGTCTTCAGGCCTGTGAGCTGGCCCAGCGTGTCACCAGCCACCCCGCTTCTGCCAACGTGGTGGCACTTGGAGGGCTTTGAGAAGACATCTGCGCTTACAGCCAGCTTCAAAATGCAGGCTGCCGCGTTGCGCACGCGCGGCATCACAAGGACAGCGTTTTTCCGCGCTTGCTGCTGCTGCTGCTCCTGCTGCTGCAGCTGCAGGTCCTTCACCATGCCCCACAGCTGCTGGTTGGGATCGGTTGGAGGGAGGGGCACACTGGTGCTGGCCTCAGACGCATGTAGGCTGGCTTGTGGGGTAGGTGGTGCTGGCATGTGAGGTGGGTGCTGGCATGTGGGGTGGGTGGTGCTGGCATGTGGGGTGGGTGCTGGCATGTGCGGTGGGTGGTGGGTGCTTGCTTGTGGGGCGGGAGTGTTCTTCTTGCTCTTGTTCTTCTTATTCTTCCTCTTGCTCATCTTGATATGTTGCCTTTCAGTAGTTTACATATTTAATTTAAGAAAAAATCGCCCCTTGCATCTCGCCATTTCTTTCCATGAGTGGTGCGGGCTCCCCGGGAGGGGAGCCTGTGCCCTCCCTTCAGCCTACCCAGGGCGAGCCCACGGGTCCTCCATTCCTCACCTTATTCGGCCCAGCCACCCGCCAGGCGATAATATAAGGCACGAGACGGGGACAGCAGCAGCGAAAACAGCCCTTGCACCCGCCTCACCTCAGCACACCCCTCCGCCCACAAGCAAGCGGCAGCGGCCCCACACCTCCCCCATCAGCGCGCCTAGCAGCTCCCACCCTCCATTGGCGCGTACGCAGAAGGGTAATAACCCTAGTAGGCAGTAAAAACACCATTTGAATCACTAAGGAATAGGTCCTATTCAAGGATGAGCACAAACAGGAATGGATGAGCACAGACAGGAGAGGATGAGCACAGACAGGAGAGGATGAGCACAGACAGGAAAGGATGAGCACAGACAGGAGAGGATGAGCACAGACAAAAAAGGATGAGCACAGACAGGAAAGGATGAGCACAGACAGGAGCAATTGTTAGTGTGTTGTCCAGTGACCCCCTCAACAAATACATCATTGTGCACAATGAGCATCAGCAGAGCATTCTCTAGGTTATTCCAATCTGTGTACAGGCACTGTAATATTTCATTTGAGATCCCTTGGTAAAGGAAAGGGTGTACAATGTAGCATCTGAGGATAGTCCTCCGGTCTGTTAATTTTGTGTGTGGGCACTTTATCGATGAGTAAGTGTGCAGGGTTAGGAGATGGATGTGCACAAGAAGTATCAAATGAACGTCTCTGTAGGTTAGAGCTTTTGTGTGCAGTGCCGTCAGTCAACAGCCTGGACAGATGAACAAGACACAAGAAGTATTAGAAGAGTATTTCTAAAGGCCAATCCATTTGTGTGCAATCTCCTTTATGGGCACTCTCAAATATAACAGAGATTTTCAAAAGCACGCATAAGGTGTGCCATGCAACATGCTTCTGGTCAACTAGATCCTTATGCACATTGCACACACAGCACATTCAGTACACACAAACACACACAAACCCACTTACACTTACACTCACACTCACACTCACACTCACACTCACACTCACACTCGCAGACATGTACATAACACATAGACAAAAACACACATGTGCCTAAATGTGCAGGTGATATCTTGTACTTTGCGGGGGATCTGTCGCAGATTGAAGCCATGGGTTACTGCCATGGACTCCAGCTGGTCACAAGTGAAACGGAGGACACTGCTCGTAAGTTCTGGTCACCACTGAACTAGGATATGGTGCTCTTGAGCTCTGGTCACTGGTAAAATGTGAGGCTGTACTTGTTAGAAGTGCAAATCAGCATTGACGTCAGCAAGCTGCTTGTGAGGAGTTTGCCTCATTTTTGGTGAGGACTGTGAAGTTTTACGATCGTGAAATTCAGTTGAGTGTAAAGTGGATATTGTTTTTATGTGGTCAGTCATACCTGTAGACTGTGTTGTAATCTGTCTATGGGGTAGAGCTTGGGTGGTACCGGAGGACAGTGCAGAATACCAGGACAGCACACACTGATATCATCAGTGATAACAAGCAAACCGTGTTTTTGTTTTCTTCCAATATTGCAGATGAGCATGAGGTCGAGCTTGGGGTTGTGCCGGAGGACAAAGCAGAGGTCCTGGATGGCGCCAAGAGTGCTGTCGATGTAGGGAGACGCAACTCTCTCTCTACACTGTCCCTAGCACCAACACAAAGGCGTCACACCTTGCCGTCTCAGACCATGTTTCGGGTGTGTATGAGTGTTGCATTGCAAGCCTGCAAGTATAGGCTGATACAGTAGTGCACAATCAAAAATAGGTATCTTGTATAAGGTTTGAAGTTGCTGTGTCTCATTGAGGTGCAGTTCATATGACTGCTTGCGTAAAATATTAAATTGCTTGCGTACAAATATCTGAATGCTGTGTTTCATTGAGGTGCAGTTCATATGACTGCTTGCGTACAAATATCTTACCGTCCCTAAACCTGGTGCACCACCACAGGTCAAAACAAGGGCAGCAGGGATCGTGCAACACCTGTTGTCCCAAAACCGTATTTATTCGGTAACTTACTGTCATAATTACGGTGTACGGCACCATACCGTATTACCGCCCACCGTGCCCTACACCGTAAACTCACATGACTGGTTGTATGTGACTGCATGCATTCTAGATAATTCAAATAGAATGCAGGCAAATATAAATCATTGCTTTACACAAGGGATGTAACTACCCTCTTCACCCCAAATGTATTCACCCCACTGCCCAGCACACAAGATTCACCCACTCTAGCTTTTGTGTATGTCCACTAAAATTCTCAGGCTTGCTTGCTCAACACGTTCTTCCATCTTTTTTTGCCAGCACCTTCATTCTGGTAAAAAGGTAGAAAAAAGGAGTGCCCATTACTGTCGCCTGTCTATACTACTCCTCGGAGCTTACCCGCATTGTAGGAACTCTGTCCCATTAAACTTATTGACCTGGAAGTTACTTTTTTGTGCTCATAAGGAGGTGAATAAGAGGGGTATTGGTTGCTAGCTCTTGCTGGTGTCACAGCCTTTGGCACGCCTATGTTGGAAAGTTTGTTATTGGTCTCAGGCCTTCTCCTAGGTATTGGTAAGGAGGTGGATAAGATGAAGGTCCGTGGTCAGTGCTTGGTAGTCTTACAACCTTCGGTAGGCTTGTTTTGTAATAATAGACGGTGACGTTACGTTTGGTGCTACCACTCATAAACATATCCATCATTCCTTCCACCTCTGTGTCGTCATCAATCTTCCTCGAGTGCATGGAGGCCCTGACTCGGCGATGCAGATGGACAAGGACGTGGTTGAAGACCGCGGTGCGAAGTTTGGAGCTGATGTACTTCTTGGTGTTGTCAAGACCGCTGCGGGTTGCAATGGCAGTGAGGGCCTCGACATCCGCAAAGTTGGCAAGCTGTGGGTATGATGACCTTGTTGCATCGATGATGCAGCGGATCGGGTGGTCAAAGTCTGCTGCACAGTGCTCTGGGAGCACAATGTAATTGAAGCTGTCAGAGGTCCTTTCAAGGAGTGCGTCTACAAAGGAAGCTCCGGTATGCGGTCCCAGAGCACCAGACACGCAAGCATAGTATGCTGTCTTCAAAGTGAGGTACGCTCGCTGTTGAAGCTTATTGCACGCTAAAACGTAGTCACGGACGCACTGCCTGTGCACGGGGTCGTCCAGGAAAGTCCACAGGTATGACTTCACAACAGTGTTGTTGTACATGAGCGACGAATGCAGCTCGTCATCGCTGAGAATGCCAACAGCATGTCCTTCTCTGACAAGTGCATTGCGTGTCAATGAATGAAGGTCGTACTGCGCATCTGCACTTTGAATACGCTCTCTGATTTTTTGAATTATGTAGTCATTGCTACGGCACAGAATTTTACTTGGCATGCCATGTCACTAGATTCTTCTGGGTATACATGTATACAGGAGAAATTAAGTCTTTATGCCCCTTCTGCATTTGCTGCAGGTTAACCACCAATTGCTGGATCGTATGGATGTGCGGCGTTGCCGCAAGCTGACCACATATTCCTGGATGGTATGGATATGCGGCGTTGCCGCAAGTTGACTACACATTGCTGGATGGTATGGATATGCGGCGTTGCCGCAAGCTGACCACATATTGCTGGATGGTATGGATATGCGGCGTTGCCGCAAGTTGACTACATATTGCTGGATGGTATGGATGTGCTGCCGCAAGCTGATCACCAATCGCTCATATATACACACTACACTCCTTTCTGACGTGTGCGAAACAACCATGTATTATGTTTGGGTCCAAAACTTGCTGAAATGCCAAGTGAATGAGCTCCTCATCACAGCTACCTGTGTCAGAGAAGTAATTTAGTTTTCGGAAGCATGTCTTTACAGCACCAAATATGTTCTCAATGGGATTGAAGTTAGGGGAATACGGGGGAGTAAAAATGAGTTCCCATCCTCTTTGCTCCGCGAGATCCATGACCTTTGATGACCTATGAAAAGCGATGTTGTCCATAATAAATACTGACCCGGAAGGGTAGGTGAGCGACTCCATGAAATTCATGAAGTCTGCTCCTTTGACAGACTGACTCTGTATGTGGTAATTGCAGTGTGGTACTTCTCCAGTCAATGAGATACATGCCAGTACTGAATTACGAGACCATGAACCTTTCCCATGACGAATATACAAACGCTGAGATATTGGAGAGTAACCTCGAAGTGGGATTAAGCGATTATCAAATCCAGTCTCATCAAGAGAAACAATTGGTCGTTCGGTTTTCAAAACCCCCAAGAAGCGAGATTTAAAACTGGACACCCATTCATTGTGGTAAGAGCTAAGTGTTTGCTGTGGACGTGAACGTAACTTTTTCTTGGTGTATCCAGCTCTCTTGATAGCAACTGAAACCAATTGTCTGGAGAATGGAGTCCCAAAGACATGTGCCAGCGACTTCGAGAGTGTGGAGCACGTAATCAATGGGTTTTCTCTGATGTGAGTGCCAATAAAACGGATGACACATTCTGATATTTTAGTATGTGGACATTTGTTCACTGGAGTAAGTGTCCCAATTTTTTGCTTAAAAGTGTACCAACGATGCACAGTTGACACAGATACACCAAACACAATAGCAGCTTACCTAAAGCGCTTCAGGTAAGCCAGTGCTTTGACAACAGCTTCTTTGAACGGCAAAGGATACATTGCACATTACTAGGCAAGAAAATGTCAGACAGCATTCACCAAACATTTTCTCTGCGTTCGATTTTCTCATAACTTGGGTGTAGTACCAAGCTCAACCGCCGTAAGGACTAAGTGAAGTTCGTGACCTTCAAGTACGAGCAGGTCCCCTTCCATCCATGTGTCATCAGCGAGATCTCCGTAATTATCTTTGAGCTCATTGGTCGCGAACTCCCGGGCGTCCTGTGGTGAATCTAGAACTAACGTGACTTCGTACTCTCTTCTTGTCACGTCCCAGCGCACCTGCTTCGTAAAACGTTTGGACGTCCTCGACAGAGACATTGGGAGAGACATCCAAACAACGCTCATCATCTTGGGCGAATCGAACCGGGTGAAACCACGTATGCCCTCGAGCTTCTTGACGTTCGACGCGCTTATCGGTTTCTCTGTGGCCGAAAGCGGCGTCAATTTGGGAGCGAGGTAGAAACGGACGTGGTTGCGCTTGTCCGCGGCCAATAAGTCCCTCAATTTCTGCGACTCAGATGTGAGCTTCCATTTGTGAACGCCCCTGGTGTCCTGGACCACCTCGTACGTCAGATTATCATTTCCTTTCAAGCGTCTCCCGAGGGGCGTTTCTGCTGCGCTACTTGAGGGAGACGGTCGAGTCATATGTATATAATGTGTATTGTGTGACCATGGCAGACAATTTATTTCGAGTGAGGTGCACGCATCATCATCTTCCGTACATGTAGTATGCTCATGCCTTGACAGCTTCAGATATGAGCATAGAATGTGAGGACATACTGTCCCACAATTTTTGCTCACAGGTGTATATATATAACTACCACAAGACATGCCCAAGGAGAAGCAGGTCGACCTCTACCAAGAGACGGAAGGGGACACACGGCTCCTCGATCTGATCAGAAACGCACCGGAGCTCTCTCCGGTGAGCAAACGACGCTACGTTGCAAATCTGAAAGTGCTGACCAGGGTGAGTGGACATGATTTGGAGTGGGTCTTGCACAATGCTCTGGAGTCATTGGACGCGCTCTATAAGTACCTTTCTCGTCGCGAGAGTGAACAGTCGACGGTACAGGAGACGACACAACATTCGACCACGATCCATCACTCAATATCCGCGCGCCCAGCCGCCACTGTGCGCTCCTATTGCGCGTCTGTCTCAGCGCTCTTCAAAAGGCTACCTCCTGACTACCTGAACAAGATAGGGACGGAGGAGGTGAGGGCCTGGCAGAAGTGTAACGAAGACGCGATGCAGCTGGTTCGTGACAAGTATGATAACTGGAGGGCAAGCGACAGGCAGCGGGATAACTATGTGCCTTGGGAGCAGCTCATAGCCAGGCGTGACAAGCTTGGCAAGAACCCCGAAACCTATGCGGGGAGGTCCCACCTCTTGCTGTCTCTCCTTACCTACCTCCCGCCGATGCGGACCTCCGACTTAGGATCCCTCAGAGTGATGGAGTGCAACAGGCGAGTGCCCAGGGGGAAGAAAGCCCGTGAGGCGCTGAAGACCTCCAACTACGTCGTGCTCTGTAAGACCAAGGGCACGATAACCGTGAACGAGTACAAGACGGCTCGCCATTACCAACGCATGGAACAACAGCAACAACAGCAGCAACAGCAGCAGCATCAACAAGACCCTCGTGAGCTCATACACACATACAGACCTCAGAAACCTCAGAGGGAATATGACGACACGAAAGCGGAGCGCAGCGGGGACTTACCGCAGGAGCTGTTCAAGGTGCTCAAGACAAGCTTGCGCATCCATCCGCGGCAGTGGGTGTTTGTGGACAGGAGGGGTGATCCCTATCAGGATGCGTCTTTCAACAAGATGGTTTCCTTAGAGCTCTCGTCTCTCTTTGATGGCAAGGCACTCTCCGTCAACCTCATACGCCACGCAGCAGCGATCTGGCTCGACAATCACCATCGCCATGACGCGGACTTGCTGAGGTACTTTCGGTACTGAATGATGCACAGCAAAGCCATGCAGGGCGAATATGTCCTCGCGCATAACATGACGCAGTCAGAATGAAATCAGCATGTAAAAATTTGACGCCTCCTACGGCTTGTTCTCATTGTGACATCAAACAAGTAGGAGTAGTACACAAACAATGGACATTTTGCTGAGAATGCATCCAAGCGCTCTGAATGATGCCCGTGTGGCCCTGACTTTGTCGGGCTTATTCAGTTCTGATGATGTCGACCACCTCCTGGGTATGGATAGAGACTCAAAAGAAGTGCAACACGCGGTCTCAAAAGCTGTAACCCATGCTTTGCTTCAAGTCGGCGACGAGGATCGACAGCGTCGCAGCGTAGCTGTGATCGCAGGGATTGCGATAAAGTCGGGAGGCCTGAGGTGTGGGATCTTCGCAGGCAGCGGCGACGTGAAGGTGCACGAGGCCCCCTTGATCTTCAAGACCGAGTTGGAAGCAATGGTGCGCTACACACTCTTCGAGATGGAGACCAGTGCCATTCAGAAGAAGAGCGTGAACGACCTAATTTTCAGCCTTCTGGATCACACAGTGAAAATGGACCACATCACAAGACAGTGCTGTCGGCTACTTGGCGAAGAAGATCTGTCACGCTTCCAGGACCCCGATGAGGGAAACGCTTCTAGCGAGGACGATTACGAGTCCGACGGGTTCATTTGCTCAGATGATGAAGGGGACTACGAAGATGATGCTCTCGCGGGTGAACTGCTAAAGGTTCAAGAGGCAGAGGAAGAGGCAGAGGAAGAGGCAGAGGAAGAGGAAGAGGAAGAGGGGATCAAAGATGACAAGAAAGGTGTGTCGGTGTCACCTCTACCAAGACGCGTTCGTCCCACTGCTGTCCTAAGCCAGGTCCCTGCACCTCCACTTCCAGCTTCGTCTCCAGCTCCGTCTCCAACTCCAGCTCCAACTCCAGCAACTGATGGTTCATCGTTGGCAAAAAGAAGGCGAAAAGGTGATGGTGGTGATTCCACGAGCAATCTGGGGTCATGTCCGACCTTTGACCTGACCCATGAGTAGTGGAGTGTTTATTATTTTTTCAGGAAAAATTTGACAGGGTTTCTGCGTAAGAGGGCATATTCATGCATTAGCGTACAACAATGGAACTCAGTTTTACGCTGACGGCGAGACAGGTTGATGAGATTAAATATGATGCGTGTCACAGGTCCTTCATGACGGATAGATCATGGCAGAGCAGGAGCTCAAACGACCCTGTTCGCCTTCCTCCGAACGCAGACGATAATGCAGAACTGGTGGGTAGCTACCTGATGAGGAACGGCTCTTTCCCGGAGCCCGAAATGTCATCGCCTGCCGCAGAAGTAGCTTACAGACAGTTGAGGGAGGAGATTGATCGCAAGCGGAGCAGCGGAGAGAGTCATGGAGGTCTGAAGCGACCCGACAATCGCCCCCCTGGGAAGAAGACGCGTTTTGGGGCTTCGGACCGCACATCATCTGACGTCAAGCGCGTCGGAACCTCAGCCTTCGTGACACCCTTTGAAAAGTGCGGTGTGAATCCCATAGTCCTCATCAATGATGAACAGAAAGCGACGGTCAAAGTCATCAAAAAGATATTTGAGAGTGGCAGCAGGTTTGCTCTGCTCGACTCTCGGATGGGAGCGGGGAAGTCTTGGGCGGCGGCGTACTTCGCGCTCGAGAGCTCTAAGCTTGCAGCGGTGGCATTTGTTCATGGGAACGTCCTGCACACTGCAGTTGGCGCACACGTCATCGTTGTAGTGGCGCATGCGGAGTGCAGCAATACAGACATCCGACTTGGCGTAGTCAAAGTTGTAGTCATACTGCATTTGCGGTGTCAGGTGCATGATATTGCGGTAATTGGGGATGGCGAGCATCAGGTTGAGCAGCTTCTTGGGGATCAGGTGCATGGGCCAACCCTTCCTCTCCATCAGGGCATTCACTGTGCGTCGGCGGTACAGCTTGAGACACAGATCCTCTTCTGAGAAGCTTGAGCACACGAACTCTGGGCGGTCCCTAAACCTTCGCAAGACTTTTGCTGCTGCACTGTTTTGGAGGTGTGCTGCTGCATGGTCCCGCATAGAGCTGCTGCGCAGGTGACCACGGATACACCTGAGGCTAGGCTTGGCAGAGGGAATCACATAGCCGCTGCCACTGGAGCAGCTAAGGATGTACATGACAAAGTCGGCATCTAGGTCCCCCTCATACACCCTTCGCATGGAGAGCATGATGTGCACGATTACACCAGTTGCGCGTTTCATGGCGGGTTTGAGCTTGTCCATTCCCAGGCTGCCGCACACCACACTTGCAGCCAGACATGCATCATCTGACACTTCTTGTGTTGTCAATCCTGTAAAGATGTACGATGTATGATGCCAAGACTAAGTACTACTCGAAAGGGCACACATACACTTTCCAATCGTCTTGTCCAAAGAACGACACCTCAACCCTACACACACAATATGCATGTACAGCATGTTGAACACACACACGATACGCATGCTGCGCATGCTGAACACACACACACACACACACACACACACACACACACACACACACACACACA
>Ga0307968_1000052_pt1 | contig 56956 bp, 65 predicted proteins | sample OrgLakmetagen650_FD_201834 | JGI IMG/M metagenome (GOLD analysis project Ga0307968, IMG submission 201834) | Saline water microbial communities from Organic Lake, Antarctica - #650 | ecosystem: Environmental > Aquatic > Non-marine Saline and Alkaline > Saline | place: Antarctica: Organic Lake...
CAGGAAGTACGAGCGTACCTCCACGAGTGCCAAGCGCTGGTGAGTTGCATCTAATGCCAATTAGTGACGCTATACGCACACGAACTGTACCTGTTCAGTTCTGTCAGCAGCTCAGAACTGCAACCTACTGATCCTACCTGCTCAGACTATGGTAGGTTTAGGGTAGGTTTAGGGTAGGTTCAGGGTTAGGGCTCAGACCTGCATACAGATACAGTTCCAACTGTGGGTATAGCGGCATTTCCTATCAAATGCATAGGTCTTGGACAGTGTCACATCCCCAACTGAAATAGGGAAGCTATACTCAACCCTATATCCTTTTCTGTCTGCAGCACTACGATCACTGCAGCTGGTCTGCTTGCGAGGGACATGGGGTGGCTCAAGGCTACCAGGACTTTCCTATCGACCTACCACAAGCACGCGTGATCGATCGATGGGACGGAAGGGGGAAGCCAAGCTACATGTACCTAGCATTCGTTCCCTTTAACCCTGTGAGTGTTTCTCAGTTTAAACATCTGATTGTACGTCCACGATTTAGATTTAATAAGTGTAATCATAACTGAGTTTAGAAATCTTTTCACATGTCCAACCCAGTTGCGCTTAACCAAACCAAGGCAAGCAATCTGTGACTAAGACGCAACGAGGACACTGCGTTTTGCAGGTCAATGATGTAGATGATTGGGACAGCAGAGCTTTTGCTAGAGGTACCAAGTGGGCATAGTATTGCCATGAGCGTTGTTGCTTCCATATCGGGACCGTTTTACGGCCGTGAAGACGGCACTTTTGTCCGTGTTTGGCATATGCCTTTGAGCGTGACTGAGATCACCATCAGAGTAATTCGTGACGTGAGGCTGCGATTCAGGTCTGAGTCTGAAGCCAGGAAAGGCGTGATGGGGGTGATGGAAAACTTGATAACATAAGAAATGAATTTGTATATAGTTGTTTAGTGCACTTCTAGCAACGTTCTCATGCAAGTCATTGACAGTGTACGCCAGGCAGGTGGCAGTGCTTAGTATTTTTTTGACGGACAAGCTATTCTGGATCGTGATTTAAGGTGTCCCCGTGATCTTTTTTGTGCATTTAATTTTTAGCTCATACGTCTCCTCTTATCATTAAACTGTACATCTGGGATGGCCTTTTGCCCTTTTGTTGAAGATGAATAAGAACCAAGTGTCCAAGGTAAACATTGTAATCAGGATTACTAATCTCGTTTGCAAGCAATGATGAAGGATTCCTAATAAAGGAATGAGAGCACAGAAACAGGTGACCGTAGTCCAAACTTAAAACATCTATACAGAAGTGCAGGAAAATAATCAAAGAGGCGTTGGTGCAAACAAAATTGGTTTAAGCCAGCATGCATGGATGATAAAAAGCTGGCTGATGAGAAGAAGCAAGGTCATCACGCAATGGAACTCATGTCAAAGGTTCTGTACATTGCCTACTGCAAGAAGCTTTAAGTTTGAAGTTGGCCTTTGGGAGAAATATTTGGGGCGATTGGTGCCACCATCCGTACAATAAGAATGTGTGCGTGGTGAGTAAAGAGACGCAAGTTATTATCACCCAACTCTTCGAAGATGCGCAGAATCTTGTCTGTTATTGCGACGGTGATTTGACCTGACATGAAATGGAGTGCCTTGGTTTATTTTAAAGCCTACGTTATCTGCCTGGTTTGTTGCGGTAGCCTGGAAATCGCGTAGCCGAATCTGGTGTCCTTGTACATTTAGGCAGTACTCATATCGCTTAGGTAGTACACTTAGGTAGCATTCTTATCACAATAGGTCATCTGGTATACGTGACGAGGTACACACGTACGCGCACGCACACATACACGTACCTGCACGTACACACAAGTAAGTGCACGCACGCACACGTGTGCACGCACACACACGCACGTACACACGTGTGCACGTGCAGTTCAGAGGGCCAAAGGCTCTCGCATAGGCCACATTGGGGGAAATAATTGCTGAGCCTTCTGAGCCGCTAGTCTCAGGCGGAGGGCGGTGGGCTAAATCCAGGCGCCCAAGCTCCACAAAGTTGGGACCTGATCCTCCTGGGAATGCCTCTTCAATGGCATCCAGCAAGTCTTGGGGGAAGTGCATGTCATAACACATCAGAGCCTGCAAGTGTTGATTGGTTGATTGTACATGCAATTCTTTTAAAATTTCATGTGTGCGCAGTTTTTATGTGCATGCGCATCTGGTAGTATTAAGTATGTATGCGTTTAGTTTTGTATTTGCATAGCTAGTAAGTTGTGCACACGGTTAGTAGGAAGTAAGTTGTGCGCAGGGTTTCCTACGTTTCAGCAAGTCAAGTGAGTTTGTATGCGCAGTTTTTTTAAGTTTGCAGTTTTAGTTACGTGCGCAGCAGCGTTAGCATCAACACACACCTTGATCAAGGATGCGCCACCCAAGAAGGGCAGCCGGCAGAGCGCGTGCTCGACAGTCACGCACACAAACGTGAAGTCCGGCCAATTGTGACCAAGCGTGGCTTGATTAGTGTTGAACATCCTGCAGGAAAGAGAGCAAGCACAAATAAAATGTACACAAATGGACAAACACAAACAATGATTACATACAAAAGAGTTCAGCCGTCAGCATAGGGTACTCAGCCTGTTATTATCCATATCCAATTCTTAGAACTGAGACGATAGGGCTAGTTTGCTTCTGGGAAACGGCTCAGTCTCTGTTTGTTGGGTTGTATTGGGAACAGCATCGAGCAGCATACGGGCCAAAATACCACACTCACACAGTCTATATAGCAGCCATAGATTCTAGCATGAGCATCACAAAGGCACTACTCACCCACGCTGGTTCAGAGGCTCAAATGCAAGGAAAGCATGTCCCATTGCATAAGGCCCATTGCAAACATGAGATATCAGACCTTGGCAGATGACCTGCATTTAAATGCCGGTATTGATTTCAACAATTTGGCTTTGGTCAGTTTAGCTGGACTTCATGATGAGTCTTTAAAAATACCTCGGTCTCCTCCTCGTTACCCAAGTCAACCTCGTACTCGTTGATTCCCCCTGGGTGGGGAGGGAGGAATGATAGCCTGCAATTAAGGGAACTCAGCCATGTCTGCATATCATCATATTCAAGTCCCACTGTCATATCTCGTAACAGCAGTAATAAAGAAGATCTGATGATGTCACAACGCACACTTACACATCATAGGCTCCAGGCCGGGGATGTGTATGGCGTTCGAGGAGGTCAGTCAATTCGTCACAAGCGCTTTTCGTAACGCTGTACGCGCTGCCTGGATCAGATATGTCAGATACTTTCCCAGAGGGCATCACCCTCGGCCGAATGGCTAGAACGTGATACCTCAGATAACCCTGGCTGCTTAGGTATGCCAGTTTTAATTACGAGGAGGGTGAGTACTGAGAAGCCGAGCTGGTGCGTTCGGACATCCTCGCCCACGACAAAGTGGTTGATGCACTCGCACGCCTGACCCACAAGGTGAGCCACGTTGCTGTGCGTATGAAGCTGCCATGCATGTTTTGGTCTTGACATGAGGAAAATGAAATGAGCCTCACACAACAGACACGCAACATGGTCCATGTCGCCACGCGTACGACTGCACAAAGTTAACACTGTTCTCGAGAAGTCACACCGTATGCAATTATATTTCTGGTGATTGATTTTCCTTATTCTACTGGTGGAGGAGTTTTCCGGTACCCGGTACCAAGGTGGCTCCTTTTCCTTTTTATGTGGGGAGTGGTTGTTCACTGCCTGCGTAGTTTTTTCCCCAGGTGAGATGATGGGTGGTGGAACCATGGAATTGCTGCTTTGAGAGACCTTAACTATATGTGAGGGTGACCCTTGACGACATGTGACCTTGACTATAATTAACTACATGTGACTATGAGCCTTATCTATATGTGACCTTAATTATATGTGACTATGAGCCTTAACTATATGTGAGAAACCTTCCCAACTATATATGAGGGTGAGCAGCCGAACCTAGTTCACAACGTAGGTGCAGTTTTATTATTTTATTGCGAGTGCTTATGGCAGCTGCATCATTTTTGTACTGCCTGGACTACTGCTGTCCATCCACAACATCTGCCATCCACAACAGCTTGTGACACACTACCTTGCCTCGTATTGCCTTCCCCTAGTTTCAAATGCTGCTGCTGTTTGTTGTACCTGCACCGTCTTCTCTTTCGTGTGATGTCTTGATTATGGGCATTGCTCCTGCTGCATGTGCCCATGTGTAGGGCTGGCCAGAACCATGTACATACGGCGTATACACGGTACTTTTGGCAGGGAAATCACCAAATATACGGTCATATACGGTATATATACAAGGTTCTGGCCAACCCTTCCCATGTGCCCCATGTGCGTTTGTGGTCTCCTTGTTGTGGGCATTGCTTCTATGCGCAACACAACATTTCAAAGAATGTGACAAGAACCAGGTTGTGCCTCACAATGTAACATTGCATTTAAATTTGCCACGACTGTTTTGGGGGTTTCTTTCTGTGCTCACTGTTTTATTCCAGCTGCTTCTTTCACTTTTTCCACTTTCATATTGCCACTTTGTTCCCCTTCTTGTAGGACAAAGCCATTCATGTAGGACGTGCAATGTGCACATGTATGAAGCAGCTCTTGGACCGGCAGCAGTTTGAAGTGGTGGTCCAGGTAAGATGGTGATATTCATACGCTTGGGGGTGTCCAAGGACTTGGACGCCTTTTTGTTTAGTGGTGGTCTTACTCACTGACGCTATGTACATGTTCTGCCATGGCCCACTGATGGCTCTTAACTCACACCCTGAGGTTTTCACACAGAGTTCACACTTGACAGCAAATCCAATGGTTGTGTGTTCCTCCTCACCCTCTCATGCTTTTACGGGCCACGTCAACAATATCCCTTTCTTGAATTCATCTCAGACCAGAGCAACAAGTCAGTGGAGGCTTTTGCTGTTGATGTTGCCGCATCCTCATCCCCCTGTTTGGCATTTGCTGGAACAGTGACAGAGTCGTGTCACTCGCTGTGTGCTTGCAGGCTATGATAAATGGCAAGATTGCCGCTCGAGAAACGCTGCGTGCCGTGAGGTAATTCATTGCGTAGCACGGTTTTATGATCAATGGCAAGATTGTCGCTCGAAAAACGCTGCGTGCCGTGATGGGGTAATCCATTGCGTTGCACAGTTTTAACGCAGCTTAAAATTATGTGGTCTTGTTTAAGCTCACGTGTCATTATAGGGATTAAGAAGTGACAAGTGGCGCTGATCCACACAAGCTTAGTGAGGCGCCTGCACCAAAACTTGCTTTGGCTGCTTTTAAAATATCTTGCAGCATGACTACTCAGCAGTCCCTCGTGTGTCGTGATCATTTCACGGCCTAAGTACAGTGCTGTTTGGGTTCAAAGTTTGAGTTTTAGGGTTCGGTGTGAGGTTCCCTGCGCAAACTAAAGCTTCCTGCTTAATCTGAGCAGTAGTTTAGCTCAGTTTTTTGTTTGCTGCATGATGCGCGTTTATTTGCAGGAAGGACGTCACAGCCAAATGCTACGGTGGGCGGAGACATTTCTCGAAAACGGAAACTGCTTGACAAACAAAAAGTGAGTCGCCCCATATTTGAGTAAATCGAACTCTGAGAATGCACCAGACTCACACAGCACAAACCCCTACAAAAATATTAACACCTTTCTGTACAATTCAAAAAGCGGTGCCCATTGCATGCAAATATTTATTCCTGCTGGAAAGTCTGTTGGACATCCATAGCAAGGACAGAATGGATGAACTCTAGATTTTGTAACTTTCGGTTTGTTTTCATCCGACGAACAGTGGTAGTGAGTTTGCTATCTTCCCTTAACCTGTGTAAACACGCAAAAATCAAATGATGAAGTATAATTTGACCTCGAGTGAGGTATGTTCCTGTATAGCACATGCAGCAACAGATTGGCAGTGAAGGGGGGTGGGTTCTTAGGAGTGGCAGGGGGCAACTGAGGGAGACCAGGAGCACCTCCAGCCATTGGCAGATCTACCTACCCCAGACAGCACCGACCAAAGATCTCAGCATTCTTCAACATGGCATTCACGTCATCGAAATCAAGCACTGTGAGGACACAAGACCTCAGAACCAGCTGAGCGCCACGCAGGAACAACATGAAGGCCTCTGCTCCATCTTTCGAGGAGCCTCTGCTATCCTCCTCACCGTCCTTTGGGGAGTGGGTGTCACTATCTACAACAATCACACGCCAGAGCCTTTTAAGGAGCAGGGTCTTAATTCTCAAAGAGCTAAGAAACTTGCTTCCAAGCTTCATGTTTCGTTCTGTCAACTACGCTGCCAAACTTGTCCATACCAGACGCGCATACTATTGTTAAAATGCGAGTACTATTAGTAAAAGTCTACGCTGGAAGTCACCAACGTGCATTCAGGAAAGGCTCTCAACTAGTGCTCACATTAGCCAGAGCCCCACCAAAAAACGAGAAAAAAAGAGAAACAACAGAAACTAATGAGGATCCGGCGGGTTGTCAGCCATGCGATCTGGCCTGCGCCTAGCCCTCCTGAAGCCAGCCGCTCTACCAGTATCCCCCCTATCAGATCCCCCATTATCACTGTTGTTATTAAGGTGTATTTTGTGTCTTGGTGTTTTTGTAATCTTGTTCAAGCTTTTTATTGCATGGCAGTGCAGTTTAGTAGCTAGTTGGTGCACTTTGTGCATGGGGACGCCTAAGTTAAGTAAAGGAGTTATGGTGTACTGAGGATTGTAGGTTGTGCCCCCGACTCCAAGAAGTATAACATGAAGTGTGACTTGGTTGTTTCGAGAGGTGCCTCGGAGGCTCCTTGTTTGTAGACGCTGGATAAGGGGTTTATGCTGGTTGTGCGCAATTTCTAATGTCTGTTGCGGGTTTATGTCTGAGCAGAATTTGAATTCTACAAGATGTATGTCTCTGTCCTTTGGGGGGATCTGTTTGGGATCCAAATGCCTGCCTCTCCCCTCAATGGGCATAACTAACACGCCATCTGGACGGCTTTGATGTCTAGTTGAAAGGTTTTGTTGTGTTGGGAAAACCTAGTCAGGAATGATTCTTTCAATTTCATCAGGGGGGTCAATGTTAAGGTCAGATAACTTGTTACTGTTACAAGCATCCATTGTAACAATTGCTGAGCCCAGCTTGCCTTTGCTGATCTCTTCACCACAAAGGCTTACAGCGTGTTAATAATTGTCAGCAGAAAACGGTTTCAGGTCAAACCAGCAACCCTCCTAATCTCCATTGATTCCTTTCTTGTTCTTTTGGTGGAGGAGTTTTACGATACCCGGTACCAAAGTAGCTTCTTTTCCTTAATTAATGTGGGGAATGGTTTTTCACTGCCTGCGTAGTCACAAGCATTTGCACCTACCATTGGAAGTAAAATACATTAAAGTAACGCATGGTGTAAACACTTCCGGCATGGTTAAAATTGTTATTTGCGACCATACAGCATCCCGCCGTGTCAGACAGAGAGGAGAACAAAACAAAGAGTCTCAGGCTTAAAGTTAGCAAAAAGCAAGAAGCGATTTATCAAATGCAGTATATATTTGATCGAAATAAAATACTGTGTTGACACATATTCTACCCTACAAGCAGAAAGGCTCTAGAAAAAAGCTACGAATGCTTCATTTACTTGGACAGCGCAAAAGCCCAGAGGGGGTTGTTTATCTGAGGCCCAAAATGGGTATACATTTTGCATGCTCATAGGGCAGATGGCCATTACTTGCAGGTTCCAAGCTCAGCTCTGATATGTATTCCAATGCAGCTGAGCTTGAAACGTACCAGCTAGGGCCACCTGCCTCAGCAGCCGCGGCGTGAACCTTACTGTTTGAGCAACCATATGCTGTATCTGACCAGCCAGTGCACCAACCTGAGTGGTGTTTGGTGTTTGGAAGTGCTTATAATATATCAAGATCATTGCAAGAGAAATGGGGCAAAAGGACTAAGTGGTTGGCGAGATATGCAAATTAATGTGCCACTCCCCCTGAAAAGCACCCATCTAGTGTACAGGTGCACAACGTGTGCTTTTAGTCCTGTAATTCTGTACGCAGGGCGACTTGTCTAGATCTGAGCACAGGCTCGGGTAGCTTATCAGGTCAGCATCAGTTTGAAGCTAGGTTGGGTCCAATTCGATGAAGTGACGTGTAAGTGGTTGCACCTTTCATGTAAAAAGGAGCATGCTTTGGCTTTTGCCCAGATAACCCCCTCTGGCAAAAACCTCCACACGAACCTACTAGGAGCCTACTCGGTGTACAGACACCATTTTACAGCAGGCTAGCCACGCAAGGAACCCACTCCACAGCCTCAGAGTTACTGATCTACATGCTCATGAAAAACGTAAGCCTACATGCAGTCAGGTCCGCAACCATACAGATGCATGAGACGAGACATTGGACACAACCCCCACAAAAAATCTGAGCAATACTCGTGGGGGTGGGTGCAGAAATTTAACTTCTCCTATAGTCCTGATGAAGAAATCAAGAGATTTGCCCCTTGTCATATCGCCACTCCTTTTGAAGAATTGACAGGTATTGCAGGGCCAGATCATGAGACTGATGGTTGCTTATAGACAAGATAGCTTGACAATTTCATAAACATGCGTCAATGCAGATAACTTCGTGCGTATTTGAATAAGAGGTCCCACAGGGGGAAATTGGAATGATTAGACCAATCAGGTGAGCTCGTGACCTACAATAAATAGTTTGATTACTTTATGCAATGGCAAATGAAGAAAATAAACGTTACGTATTATGCATTTATGTAGGCTTGCTCGCTTGAGCTGAAAGTACGCAAGTTCAGAGGAGCACGGAACTGGCCATGGCCGCTACTTCAATAGCACCGAGGTGTGTGGTTTGTGTTGCTGCATAACTCAAAGGTGTTGTTGTATAAGGTCCGGAGGTGCAGAACAGAGGTTCACACGCAGGCGCTGCGATGACTTTGCGTGTCTTTTTCAGGTTTGTTTTCGGCTTTCGAGCTGATGTCACCAACAACTTGGCGTACGCGGAGGACGGGGCCGTGGTCTACCCCGCAGGCCACAATATCGTGCTTTACAGCCCTGACATTAGGACGCAGCGACTCATTCCTGGAACAATGGAGTCAGAAGGCATCTCCGCCATGTGTGTGTCCTCGAACAAGAAGCTCCTGGCCGTTGCAGAACGCTCAGACAAGGCCATCATCACTGTGTATGACCTGCAAACTCTGAAAAGGAGGAAAGTGCTGGTAGCGCCAGATGTGGGCTCTAAGGTAAGATCATGCATGTCAGCAGGACACACAAACACACACATGTACGCACACACATGCACGCACACACACGTACACACACACACACATACACCACACGCACACACACACGTGCACACACACACAGAGACACACACACGCACACACATGTGCACAAGCGTGCACACAAAGCACACATGCACATACACACATGCACATAAACTCACGTGAAACCCAAACAATGAAAAAGCACAAGCACACCTGCAATCCTGCACACATACTCACACACGCACACCTACATGGACACTCACAATTGCTCAAACAGAAATACCAAGCTTCATGCGCGCACACACACACACAACACACACACACACACACACACACACACACAACACACACACACACACACACACGCACGCACCAAGTGCTCGGTAACGTTAAACATTTAACACACACAACAATTCACACGTATGAACGCAGACATGTGTGAGCTGACATACACATACATACATAGCAATTCACATGTCATGCATCTACATTCGTACCGCCATGCTTCAACTATGACGCCTGCACGCGCGCATACACATACACATATGCATGCACAAACACCCACAAACTCACGCACGCACATACACACACATACTCGCAGGAATACACCAGCCTCAGTTTTAGCACAGATGGCAAGCTGTTACTGGCTCAGGGGGGCGCCCCTGAGTGGAACATGGTGCTGTGGGTGTGGGAGAAGTCGAAGATTGCGGGGACCGTAAAGACCACTAACCAGCAAGGTCTCCCAGTATACTCAGTGAGTGACCCACACAATGTACGCACATACGCACAGATATGCACACACACGCATAAACACACATGCACACGCACACAAATGCGCAAAACACACATGCTTAGTTTATCAACGCGATTGCTGATGCTGTTTGCAAAGGGGCAAAACGTGTGATGATCTTTACTGTTTGCACAAGGAATGTGCTTAAAACACAGCCTGGCTGCGGAGCAACGATTGACGCTAAACTAGCTTCATTTTCCTTGGTTAATATTAACAGCTTGTGCTCTGATATATATCGATATGCAGGACGGTTCCTGAGTGTCTGACCAAAGACTTTTTTCTTGTTGGGCTGTACCCAGGCTTCCTTGCACACCTCTGCTCGCATCAATTTTTTCTCTTTGCAGTGCAATTACTCACCAGGCGATGGTGGCATGATCGGCGTGCTGGGCCAAAATATTTTCAAGGTCAGTGCTTCTTACATAACCTATAGCATCTTCAAGGACAGTGCTTGTTACATAACACCTAGCTGTTGTATTTATCGATCTGGGAGTCTGGAGTCGGATGCTTACCTGCGTCGTTGCGGCCTTTTTACATGCAACCTCAATCATACAAACGCATACCCATGCACACACACACACACTCCAGGTGCTGAAATACTTGGACGGCACCATCAAGGCCTTGAACTTCAACATCGGCAAGCGCAACGTGGACAGCATAGCGTGCATGGAGTGGGTCCCCCCGGATGCAAATGACTTGAGAGAGAAGCTGCTGCTAGGCACAGCAGAGGGGGAGGTGCTGCTGCTGGAGGTGAGCTGCTCATTTCATTCCAGTCCAGTCCCTGACATTTCCCTCAATCCTCATTCGTCTGAATCAACGTCCCAAGCCTCTCCCCATCTCTGAGACTTTTCATTCACTTCAATCAACAGAGCCTCTCCCTCTCCCTGTCTCTGTTTACTTTGCTGAGTGCTCTTTCCATTAAGCGCTAGTTGTGCTAAGCGTGTGAGTCAATGGTTCTGTGTGTACGTGTGTGTGTGCCTGAATGCAAGCCATGACGATGAGCGAGGGCGGTCGCAGGCAACAAGCCATACCTGGTCAGTGCTCCCCATCAATGACTGTGCATCAATGTCCCCGCACTCTCACTCACTCCTGTCCTCCCCTCTGACACTGCTCACTCCTCACTCCTGTCACTCCTGCCACTCCTGTCCTCCCCTGTGGCACTGCTCACTCCTCCTCACTCCTGTCACTCCTCTATCCTCCCCTTTGGCACTGCTCACTCCTGTCACTCCTGTCTCCCCTCTGCCATTTCCAAGCCTCAAGCTTTGTGGTCCGCTAATGCCCTGTGCGTAAAATCTGCCATGTGCAACTTTGAGGTCATGCCTTTGGTGTGTGCCTTTTGAATTACAACCTCTGAGCCTGACACAGTGTCATGGTGCACACCTTGTGCTATCTCATAGACATAGTGTCATGGTGCACGCCCTGCTCAGTTGTGTGCCATCTCATAGACACAAGCTACCCTCACAGACAACCTCAGACAATCACACACAGTTCACTAGAAGAGTTGTACATCACACACAGTACACTACTAGACAATCACACAGTGCACTAGAAGACAATCACACACAGTATCACACCAGAAGAGTTGTACATCACGTCACCCTTGCAGAACGGCATCGAGTTCAGGAACCTGTTCTCCTGTGAGAATGTCAACGGTGGCCTCGTGGTGCAGTGCATTGCGTGCTACTCAAAGGTGAGCGCAGATTTCAAAAGTGCCACTCAAAGGTGAGCGCAGTTCTGTGCATTTTGTGCTACTCAAAGGTGAGCGCAGATCTCAAAGGTGCCGCTCAAAGGTGAGCGCAGTTCTGTGCATTGTGTGCTACTCAAAGGTGAGCGCAGATCTGTGCAATAGCAGAAGGAAAGTGTTTACAGGTCAGAAATAGTATGTAGCGGTTGCCAGAACCTTGTGCCGGGAGCCTTTCTACTAGAATGCTGTAAAAGTACCGTACATGTGTACAGCTTCGGAATCTCAAAATGGATGCAAGATGCAGGGACAGTGCACGATGCTGTGCTTTTGCTTACATGATCCCTCTCTCATTTTCTCTCTCTCTCTCTCTCTCTCTCTCTCTCTCTCACTCTCTTTGGCAGCAGCAGCAGCTGCAGCTGCACTTAGCGTACCGCACCTTCCATACCCTGTCTTCGTGCCTATTTTTGTGTCACGAATAAAATCCTACTATGAGGTCATGTTCAAGGACACCCACAGAGTGCCGTACGCAGCGTTTTGCAGGAAGTCGCTAGCCATTTTCACGGGGAAAGCAGGGTGGTTTTCTGACGAGGTGCTTTTCTGACGAGGCTGCAGCTGCACATAAAACGTCAGCGCATGATTTACGTATTTCTAGGATTGGCCAGAACCGTTTATTTACACCGTATATGGCTATATGTAAGGTTATTTCCCTGCTTAAAACGCCGTATTTATGTATGTGCGTATGGTTTTGGCCAACCCTACGTATTTTATACAGAGCTACACCCGCTGTTGTTCCACTCCGTGCATTCGCACACCAAACATACAGCACACCATAACATTCACCATATAACATGCAGCAATTAATGCCACCAGTCAACACGCTATCCACCTCTGTGTTTCAGGGATTTGTGGTGGGCCAGGATGGGGGTGTGGTCACGATATTTGAAAAGGACGACAAGGAGATGTACAGAAGAGCGCGTGCGTTCACTATTGAGAACAACCCAGTCAAGATCAAGTGAGTCGTCTGTCATCTTCAAAGCTTCATGTTTTGGATACTTCAAAGGCTGTGACAAACAGCTGCGTATGATTGTGTGTTGTGTCAAGGCTGTGTTTGTTAGCTGTGTATTAATGTGTGTTGTACAGGTTGTGTTAAATTGCTGTAAAACACAGTCTTTTGTGTTTTAACGCTTGGCTCAAGGTTGGCCATGGTTTGCTCAAGTATGATGCAACGCGCTTATGCACCAGCTTTGTGACTTGCCTGTAGCTTGATGAGCCTTGTCTGATGAACTGAGCACGGAAGTTTCTGCTAGGAATTGTATATGGCCTGATCAATAGTTCCATGTGTGAGCACAAGACATGAAGTGGCACCAGTTCAGCAAATTGAATATAGTATCGATGGATCAGCTCCAAAGCTATGATTGTGGCTTTCGCCTGTCTCCAGGAACATGGCCATCTCTCCAAGCGAAGAGCACCTGACCTGCTCCTTAGAAAACGGCCAGGTGTGTGACTGTGCCTGTATGCTTGTGTGTGTGTGTGTGTGTGTGTAGGAATTCAAACTGCATGATCACACAGCTGACATGGAAGATAATATATATATCAGGCAACCTGCATCCCATACAACTAGTGCCCGTGTATGCCATTATGCTATTAGTGGACTTCAATAGACAAAGGGAACGGCTTCTTGCCCTGACAACTGAGAACATACTGAAGATGTTGACTTCAGGAACTTGCTCTCCTATTTTGTGAAGAAGCAGCCGGCAAACCAGGCCAGAAGTGTTGAGTACTCTGGCTTGTAACGCTCTTTCTATTGCAGGTGTATAATATTATAATATTTTTTTGAATATGCTGGATAAAAAATATGTTGGAAAAATATCGCGGATCTGAAATCTCCTTCTATAGAAGGGGGGTAAAGTCCGCGATATTGATTATGGTATTTTAGAAGTGTTGAGCACTCTGGCTTGTAACGCTCTTTCCATTGCAGGTGTATACATTGCTCCTGAGCAACAGTGAGATCATGAAGTCCGACGAAATGAATTTTGATGTGCTGGGCACGAACAACCACCAAGGGCCCGTGACAGGTGGGCATATGAGTTTGTATTTGCTCACAAGTGCACGCATGTCACCTCTGCCGTTCCCTTTTCTGGAAATCCATTACTCCAAAGTATGAAAGCTCTGAGCGCCCAAGCATCCTTTTAATGCTGGAACCTCCTGTTTTCTTTGACTTTGCGTTAGTATCCCCCATTCTAATCTGTTGCCCACCACATATAAACAACATAACGCTGGATATTGCGTACGTTTTAGATAGTTTTTGTGCACTGTCAGGCAAAATTAGGATAGTAACAGAGTGCAAATGCTCGTGCGTTTTGGGACAATTGCACACAGTGACCTTGTGATGCGTTGTGAAAGGCTCTGAAGTTGGAAAGGAGCAGAGCAATAGAAGCCCATGGCTTTCGGTATCGAAATTCTGATTGCATGAAACAGGGTTTCGAATATGTGTGCACTAATTGCAAAGAGAGTGGTATAGCATTTGTTGGGTGCTGACTGGCATGCAGGCCACTTGTTTCAATGATACATCACACACATGGATTGCTGCACAAATGAAGTACACCTAGGGTTGGCCAGAACCGTATTTATACACCACATTTAACCGTATATTTGGTCATTTCCCTGCCGAATACACCATGTGTATGTGGTTCTGGCCAACCCTACACATACCTCCTGGCTCAACAATTCTCCATAAAACAGCATACGGCACACTCGTTTCGCCGTGTCCATGACACTTTTCAGGCATGGACATCTGCGTGCGCAAGCCACTCATCGCCTCGTGCTCCACTGACAAGAGTGTGCGGCTGTGGAATTACAATGACCGTACTTGTGAGCTGGTCAAATGGTTCCCGGATGAGGTCTTCTCCATAGCCATACACCCCTCAGGCCTACAGGTGTGTATGTGTATGTGTGTGTCTATGTGTGCGCGTTTGTGTGTGTGAGTGTGTGTGTGCGCACGTACGCATGCCAGTCTGTATGTTATTGAGTGCAGCACTGTTTATTACACGTAAGCTAGCCACATAAAATGTGGATGCCATGCTCCTCATCACAGGACAGTGGTCAGGTTAAAGTTGTAGCACAAGGCCTAGGTGGAAGTGAGTATGCTGCTTTTTTTGCTGCTGTGTAAGTAAGTCAAGCACTTCCCTCTCTCTCTCTCTCTCTCTCTCTTCGTGTACTCATGTGCGGGATTGGTTGTTACCTTCCCTCTTCCTTTTTCGTGGGCAGGTGCTCGTGGGGTTTGCTGACAAGCTCCGTTTGATGACCATCCTTATGGAGGACCTAAAAACAGTCAAGGAGTTTGGCATAAAGGTGGGTGACAGGGCAGAGTCTGTCGTGGACTGCAGAGGTGCATGCTTGGTCCAAAGTTATAGATGTAGTCCTCCTGTTTTACTGAAGATGGGCACCATTGTTTTTGCCTGCTGTTTGCAAGCCTGTCAAAACTGCCCCGTCTGATTTGGTTTTATTGCTGCCTGACTCGTTCTTGCATGCATCCCATAGAATCTTTCCTGCTTACATTAAATGACAATGTGCTCTCTCTTGTGCTGTCCGTCCCCACCATCTGTGATAAAAATCAAGTCTCAAACACACACATATATATATGTAAGTGTCTGTACTCAACCCTTCCACAGGGCTGCCGTGAATGCTGCTTCAGCACGGGGGGCCAATACTTTGCCGCAGTGAACGGGACCACAATTTCCATCTACAACACTTACACGTGTGAGAACGTGGGCAATCTGAGAGGACACAATGGAAAGGTGCGTGCGATGCTTAAAAATTGTCGGCTTTGAAGCGCAACAGGAAAGTACACACGGGCGTACCAAATGTATTATTTTCTAAATTGGCAGCAAGTCTGGGAAAGTGCATGTTGCGATACGTGCCTAATTACCTTATTGCAACCAACAGCTGCTTTGCAATTCGTGGATGACTAATCAAACAATGTGCTTTGGTCCCCTGGCAGTGGCATCTTGAGTGTGCACACGTGAAAGTTGCATTATGTGCCGCTCACCTGCTGTGCTGTGCTGTGGTTGTGCGTGTGTGTAGGTGCGCTCCGTACACTGGTCTCCCGACGACGCGCACATCGTGAGTGCAGGCATGGATGGTGCAGTATATGAGTGGCGGCTCAAGGACTTTAAGCGTGAGAAGGAGAACGTGCTCAAGGGCTGCAACTACACCTCTGTGCTCAGCACCCCTGACTGCAAAACGCTGTATGCTGCAGGTGTGTGGGTTGTGTGTCTGTGTACATATATGTGTATTTGCTTTTGCAGGCATATGTGTGTGTGTTTGTGTATGTATGATATATGTGTATTTGTGTATGTGTGTGCCTGCGCGTGTGTATGTAAGTGTGTGTGCCTGTGTGAGTGTGTATATGTGTGGGTCTGCTAGAGTTTAGTCAGCAAGCGTGACTTGGTGGTTTTGTTATGAAAGTTTTTTTGAGGGGGACAGGCAGCACACAGCTTTGGCCTAACTCGAACTGGAGACAGCACTTGCCCATTGCCTTTCCATCACCCTCTCTGCCCATGAATACATGCTCATGAATATATGCCGTGAAACACGGCAATGCCCATGAATATATGCCGTGAAACACGGCAATGCCCATGAGTACATGCTGTGAAAACATGCCGTGAATACATGCCCATGAACACATGCCGTGAAACACGGCAATGCCCATGAATACATGCCGTGAATACATGCCCATAAGTACATGCCGTGATACATGCCCATAAGTACATGGCGTGAACCACGGCAATGCATGCAAGGTAGCTGCCATGTGTGTCAGCACTTGCTAGCATTTGACTTGACGTGTGGCTTGCTGCACCCATTCCCTGTGTGCAGGGTCAGACCGCAAGATCAAAGAATTTGAGGAAGCACCGGGGGCTGGCACCCAGATCACAAAGGAGGTGGACACAGGCGTCTCACTCACGCAGGTGGGTGATGTTGGTTTCTTATATTGGAATTCTTTGTCAAGCACTGGTGTGGAGTCTTTCCTGACTAAGTGGGCACAGGCGCCTCACTGACGCAGACAGGTGGGGTGGTCGTCTTATATTTGGGCCCTTTTGTTGATCGCTGGTTTTATTTAAGTCGCTACTTAGTAAAGTAGACACAGGCGTCTCACTGACGCAGGCAGGTGGGGTGACCTTGGTTGTGCTTTCTGTGGCTAAGGTGATCACTAGTTCTAGGGCCTTCTTAAGGTGAGTACTAGTTAAGGGTCCCTCTAAGGTGAGCACTAGTTCAAGGGTCTTTCTAAATGCACACTAGTTTACTGCAGCAGATTGTTTGAGCACAAATCTAATGCTCTTTCTAAACGCACCCTGGTACACTCCAGCGGATAGCTTGGCTTTCGACTTTGCTTGATGAGAGTGTGTGAGCGCCTGCAGTTTGGTCCTGGAGTGCATTTTGGTCCTGGAGTGCATTTTGATGAGAGTGTGTGAGCGCCTGCATTTTGGTCCTGGAGTGGAGTCATTATATAAACCATCTGTTGTGGTTTTTGTGTGGTGCTTTGCTATGTTGGGACATGCCTGGGCTCACCTTACTCCCTTGTGTGTGGGCATGGAAAATGCAGCCTCAACTGCGTATTATGCTATTCACAATTCTGGACTCCTCCTGTTTGCTCTGATTGCTGACCACAAGCTCTTGCATTCACACATGCAAACACACAATTAAACAACACATACACACAGATTTGCTTGCTCCCCAACGTCAAGATCATGATGGCCGCGACAGATACTGGCAACCTAAGGACCTACAAGTACCCTTTGACAGGTGAGCAGCTCTTGCTTGCAAAAGTGATATTAAATATGTGGCCTTTCAAATGAGTAGGGTTGGCCAGAACCATGTATATACGGTGTATAGACGGTATTTTTAGCAGGGAATTCACCAAATGAGCGGTGTATATATACGGTTCTGTCCAACCCTACAAATGATCCAGTGATGCTGCACTGAAGCAAGAGCTGTGCTTACCAATGTCGTCCCTTCCCACACCAGAAGAAGAGGCGCATCATCTTAACCTTGAGTCCATGTCCGCGTTGCACACACACATACACACATACAAACACAGGCACCAGCGCATTGTTCCATGGTACTAGTATTGACACCCATTGGTGTCAGTGTGATTGTGTTTGTATGTAGCGCTTTCTCTGAAGCTGTGAATGCCACTTTTGCTCTAATTTGCCTCATCATGGATGCCGTGCACCTTTTTGTTGCTACTGCACATTCATGTTCGCAGATCTGTGTTCCTGGTTTACCTTGTTCGACAAGCATAACACACATGCTAACACACACACGTACGCACCACAAATAATGTGTACGCAGTACTTGCCTCCCCAACGCAGGAGAGCTGCCTGAGATAAGTTGCCACCAGGGCTCCATCACGCTTCTATGCTTGCACGTGTTTTCATCTGTGCATGTGCAGGGGAGTTTACTGAGACCAAGTGCCATCAGGGCTCCATCACGCTTCTATGCTTGCACGTGTTTTCATCTCTGCATGTGCAGGGGAATTTACTGAGACCAAGTGCCATCAGGGCTCCATCACGCGTCCATGCTTGCACGTGTTTTCATCTCTGCATGTGCAGGGAAATTTACTGAGACCAAGTGCCACTAGGGCTCCATCACGCGTCCATGCTTGCACGTGTTTTCATCTCTGCATGTGCAGGGGAGTTTACTGAGACCAAGTGCCACCAGGGCTCCATCACGCGTCTGCGCTTGTCATGGGACGAGCAGCTACTGGCCACCGCCTCCGATGATGGCTCCATTTTTGTGCACGATGTACGGGACAGGGATGCCAAGGCGGCTGCCAGGAGGGAGCAGGTGAGGTCGATCAGTAGAAAGAGAGGTACTTGCACAAATTAAATGTCAAAATGCACAGTGCCAAAGCAGCTGCCGAGGATATGTAGGTGAAAGTAGGATATTTCACATAGGCCGCAGTGAGTGGGGCGTGCTGTTTGTAATGAGGATGCTTTTGTGTTTCAGGATTTAGTTTGCAGCGTAAATGGAAAGGATGCTGGAGTGGCTGTGAGGAAGGCAGCACTAGGCGTCTGTGGCAGCATAATGCTTTCGCATTTGAGTGTTTTGGAGTTTGTGTTCAAGAAGAGGCCAAGTGCAGACAAAAAAGAAAAAAGTACATACAGGATCGTGTGCTTTGTCCAAACAGTGACATTGACAAACATACACATGTACACACACGCACGCACACACATGCACGCACACACAGGAGCGTGTGGAGTACTCTGCTGAGGTGCTGGTGACGCGCAGCGACTTGGATGAGAAGCGCAACCGCATGGCCGAGCTGGAACAGCAAGTGGCTGAGCTGACGATGCAGACAGAGTACCAGCTTCGTCTGAAAGACTTGCACTTGCAGGAAAAGACAAAGGAGATGACAGGTGCGTGTGTGTGTGTGTTCATGTGAGCATGTATGTGCACGTGTGTGTGCCCAGGGTTGTTTGTGTGCATTGAAGCCAACTCCATGTACCAGGTAGAAAGAATGGATAAGGTGGCAGGTTTCTATATTTGCGTTTTTATGAGCATGCATGTGCTTAGATATTGGTGTGCGTCGTATGCCAGCTCTGTCCACGGAGCGGGTGATTGTACGCAAACCACCAAACCTATTTAAAATTTGATGCCGACAATTGGTACAATCAACCGCAGACAAGTTCACATCCGAGGTGGATGTTGACCGGCAGAAGTTCGAGCTGCTGCTTGCGGAGAAGAATGAGCAAGAGATGGAGTACGAAGAAAAGCTCAAGCAGGCAGACGAGCGCTCCCAAGTCCAGCTCGCCGCATTGGATACACAGTATCAGGTAGGCACCTCCACTGGGAAGGCTGAAAAGCTTGCACAGGCAAGCACTCGCTCCCATCTAGCTTGCCGCAAAGGATCCGCAATATCAGTAGGGTGTTCCTAACTTCATACCCATCCTCCATCAAGTCCATGCGCGGGTTTATCATGAAAAGGGTTGGCCAGTACCGTATATACATACACCGTAAATGACCATATATTTGGTGATTTCCCTGCCAGAATTTGATCTAGCTGGCCAACTCTAATCATGAGCAGAAAGAGCAACGTGCTGCTGTACAGGTTACTGGGCAGTAAAAGAAATCGCACAGACAGGCAACCACTACCAATCTGAGCTTGCTGCATCGATGTGCAGAGAAAGCAAATGGTACAACACGCTACTTTGTTATTAGGTATGAGGTACAGCTCGAATAGGAAGACAAAAAACTTAAGAACTGCTGATTAAATAGGTGGTACTGCAAGCACGTGTATGTAAGTAGATTTGTACAGCGGAGCCCATCAAAAACTCTTCCTTTTTTGCATTTCTGCAATCGTTCATCCTTAATATGATTCTGGCAGCAATGCAACCCAGCTTTCCTACTTGATGCACACACGCACACAAACACGATGACACACACACACAATCACACACATGTTTACCCTAAACAGCATTATCACCAGTGTTGTGAACTTTACGGTTGACGTTGTCAACCGTCATTTGACGGTCAGGCGTATTTTACGGTTTTGACCGTCAGAAACTAATCACCAGGCGTAATTTACGGTGATTTTAATTTTTGACGTCTGACGGTCGGCTTTACGGTTATTTACGGTGTGAAACCGTCAGGAATTAGTTATTTACGGTGTGAAACCGTCAGGAATTAGTAATTTACGGTGGGAAACCGTCAGCAGCTGGCCAGGCCGGGCCAGGCTCAACTGACTCAGGGCCACAGGGCCACACGAGCCATCTTGGCCTGATTACCGGAGAACATTTTATATTTATATCGCAAATCGCAAATGTTGTTTGTTGGGAATTTGGAGCTTGAGTTGGCACTCTAAGCCACTGAATTCCTGACGCCGCACCGTTACTTACAATTCCCCACCGTCAGTATGAATTTCACCGTTAATTACGGTTATGTGACGTAGACGTCATTTAAGCACCGTAATTTACGGTGCCATTTCTGATTGACGCCGTAAATTCACAACACTGATTATCACTGCTGAGGGGGAGCGCTTCCTACGACCAGCCCAGATACCCTCTGGAGTAACTACCTGTGTAATTTGCCCACACAGAGTGAGATCACGCACCTGCTTGTGTCACGCAGGCAAAAATCATGGCAGAAGTGGAGCGCTTTCAACAATTAGCCCAGGAGAAGGAGGCTTTGAATGAGCGGTGGGATGAGCAGAACTCGCTGCTTGTGGAGTCGCACGAGCGTGTGATTGCAGAGCTCACAGAGGACTATGAGGCTAAGCTAGCAGGTGGGTGTGCATATGTGCGTGAGCGTGTGTGTGTCTTAGTGTGTGTGCGTGCATGTGTGTGTGTGTGTGTGTGCACGTGTATGGGCACATTGTGCTTGCACCACCTCTAAGCTATGCACATGTATACATACATGGACACACACACACATTCACAAAAAGCTTGCAAGACTAAGCATGTGGACACACAGACTGCTAGTTATGTGTGTTATGTGCCCTTTGGACACCACAGGCGTTCCTAGAACCACGAGCGTTTTCCTGTGTCAGTTTGTTTGTCAGTAACACACACGCTACACACAAAAACGCACTGACGTGTACCTTTTTTATTTGCCCCTTTGCAGAGGAATCGCTGCGGCTTGAGCAGCTGATGTCTGAGAAGACCGAGCTGGAACGTGAGTTTGAGGAGATCAAGCGACAGCTGGAGGAAGATGCAGACCGCGAGATTGAGGAGCTGAAGGAGAAGTATGAGGTGAGAGGCTGTGGGGCTGTGTTTTGAAGGGGAGGCGCTGCATGAACGTGAATGCAACTGAAAGATGGAGTAAAATAGGTACGAGTTCAGGGGCTGTGCCTAGAGGAGGGAGGGTAATAGTGATGCAGCTGAAGAGAGGTGGAGGAGGTGGAGGTAGAGGGGTAACTGGAGCAAGCGTTGTGTTCAATAGGTCTGATTGCTGGCTTCAGCAGTGTATGTAGATGAGGACGAGTTGGGGGGGAAGAAAAGGAGGGGAGGGGCGAGTTTGAAGGGGAAAGGGTCCATCGAAATGCATTGAAAGTTTAGAAGTGTGATTGTGTGATTGTAGAGCTGAGGGCCACGTGGCCGATAAAAAGGGGGGGGCCAAGAGCTAACCTGTGCAGGCACACGCACACACACATGCAATCCACGTGCGTACACACAAATGCATACATATGCACATGCGTGCACACGCAGGTCCGCTTGGCAGGCGAGAGGGAGGCCAGTCTACGTCTCAAGGGAGAAAACGGCATCATGCGCAAAAAGTTCAACGCCTTGCAAAAGGACATTGAGGCTCAGAAGGAGGAGATTAAAAACCTCTTTGAGCAGGTAACGAGGGAGGAGGGGGTTGTGACAGGAGAAACCGCTCCTGCTGTAGGCCAAGTCGATGTGGATTGCACCTAGGGTTGGGGCGCTGCTGTGTAGTACTTACCAAGAGCCGACTCATGCTTTGATATCAGCTAGTGCTGTGTGTGTGCAATTTAAAAGAGGCTTATGCTGCATGAAAATGGTACAGAGCAGGACTTACATTGGCAATTGCCAACCAGACCAATCCTGCCCATTCTGCTGCAGAAACGAGAGCTGTACTCCACGATTGCCTCCCTAGAAAAGGACATTGGGTCCCTGAAGCGAGAGATCCGTGAGAGGGATGAGACCATTGGAGACAAGGAGCGGCGGATCTATGATCTTAAGAAGAAAAATCAGGTGCGTGAGGGTTATCTTTGAAGGCCAACGACATTGTAGGCAAGATGACATATTGTAGGCAAGCCAGAAGAAGAAATTAATGACATTGTAGGCAAAAGCCAGAAGAAAGAAAAACGGAGTCGGTTGTAACTTTGCTTGTGTCTGATTTGTGTGACAGCACAGGTGCTGGGAAGCTCAAGTTTGTGCTGAACTACAAGATCAAATCTTACAACCATCTGCAACTTATCGTGTGTCTGATTTGTGCGACTGCACAGGAGCTGGAGAAATTCAAGTTTGTGCTGGACTACAAGATCAAAGAGCTTAAGAAGCAGATTGAGCCCAGGGAAGCTGAGATCATTGAGATGAAGGACCAGATTAAAGAGGTGCGTGTGTGCACGTGCGTGCGTGTGCATGTGTGGGAGTGTGTGTTGTGTGTGAGTGCAAGCGTGTGTCGTGTGCATGCGTGTGTGCATGCATTGCCAATTGTGTACAATGGCAGTCGATAGATTGAACACACGGCACTGGCATGAGAACGGTAGAACATGAAAATAGGCATTGCAAACACTTTGACAGCCGTTTTATAACATGGTTGGCAAGCTGTGGGAGACATACAACTGCCAATGTCATTAAAATAATCTCCCAAGCTGCGGGAAACATACAACTGCCAATGTCATTATAAGAATCTCCAAGCTGACTTTGTCTCTCCCCTTACCTACAATAATAATTACAAAGCCAACTAGATCACACAAAAGCTCCACCAGCCTTTATAGCATGCATTTCTGACACATGCCTACCTTTAAACATTTTCCATACTCATAGATGGATGGGGAGCTTGAGCGGTACCACAAGACTAATAGCGGTTTGGATCTGCTGATCTCGAACCTCAAGCTTAAACAGACTGGACTTTCAGGGGAGGTCGTAGTGCAGCGCAGGTCACGCACAGACCTGGAGGCCTTCATCAAGCGGATGCAGTATGATCTGCAGCAGGTGTGTGAGTTTATGTTTGTACGTGCATGTTGCGAGCATGAAAGTTACTTGCATTCATTCATGTGCTTGTGTTTGCAATTGCGTTTGTGCAAGTTTGCGCAGCTGCTGTGTACTCCCATGATGCATAGCACAGAACGGATGATCTGTTGTAAGTGCCATACCTACCTTATGCACAACTAATGCCAGCTGTATTCTCTCTAGCTTGCATTTGAAGATAAAGTAAGCTACGTGTTTGTTTGTTGATAGTATGATGCACACTCACACAGTCGTACAATGCACGCTCCTTGTCTGAAATGCACGTTTGTCTCAGGTTGTGGGCTCAATCCAAGAGCCAAAGGCCTTGAAAGAGAGGGTGAAGCTCCTGTACCATAAATACTGTGCAGATATGATTTCAGGTACGGCTTTCAGCAGCATGGGGTGTGAGGCAGCGTGTCGTGGCGATTATATTTTCAATCGGTGCTGCTATAAACAGTCGTATGACCCATGATATGCTTCATCTCACGATAGAATGGATTGCAAGAAAATGTTGCCATCTTAGTTTCACGCACACACGCACACACACACACACGCATACACGCATACACACATACTGAAACGCACATACAAACATGCATGCACACACGACTATCACAGGGGAGAATGAGGAGGACAATGATTTAGAGCGAGAGGCGGCCAGGCAGCGAGGCTACCTGGAGAAGACGGTCGACTCCCTCCGACGCAAGCTTGCCAAGGACTCTGAGCTGCACCGGTCAGACAACCTACGCATCATGCAGGTGAGCGCGTGCATATTTGCGTTCACATGTGCACATCATGCATTTTAGGGCTGGCCAGAACCGTTTTTACCCTGTAATTGACCTGCATGCCGTATATTTGGTGATTTCCCTGCCCAAAATACCACATGTACACCGTCCGTATATGGTTCTGGCCAATCCCATGCATTATAGCCGTCCTTATTGTCTGTAGAATTGAGATTGTTTGATAATGTTTGTTGGTGTATTTAATTCATTTTGGCGATTAATGTGCTGACCTCCTTTCATCAATGCACCTGCACAGGAGAACACTGCCCTCATCAAAGAGATCAATGAGCTTCGAAGAGAGACCCGTACGTTGCGTGCGCGCGCTGCCGGTGGAGGCTTAGGGAATACAGGGAGTGCCACTGCAATGGCATTCAGCAAGCGTCCTATGACCACAGCCTCCATGGATGGAGAGCTCCTCGAGGGCTTGAAGAAGGAGCTGGAAATGCAGAGGTGTGTGCGCCATCTGTGTCTTGTGCGTTTAACGTGCTCGTTGTGTATTGCTTGGCTGCAGAAGGCCAATCCGTGGGGCTGTGGCTCATGGTTTGTCATAGGTTGAAAAATTGGACGCACGTCAACAGGCAAATAACATGTGCACAAACTCAAAAAGAGGATGACCAGCTTGCAAACAAAGCAAGTACAATAATGACTCGCCAAATCCTTGCTTTCCAATCGCCTAAAAATACTCAGACACACACATACACACACACATACACACACACAAACGTACACACACACTATTACACTATTCATGTACGACACATACACAGAGATCTAATCTACCGCTTGCGTGAGGACGGAGCCACAAAGGTTGCGCGCATCAAGCAGTTGGAGGCCATGGTGGTACCTAGACCCATCAGCCGTGAGCGCTTGCCCCCTATGGATACCACCACCTATGCAGCAGCTGCGCCTCCTAATGGCAATGTAACACTGACTCCGCAACAGCAGCAACAGCAGGTGTGTGCAAGAGTGTCGTGTGTGGCTGAGTGCCAATGTATCTGTTAACAACAATAGCCTCTATGTGCACTCGGTTACATCAACGCAAAGTCCCTGTGCCGTATTGTGCGTGTGTGAGCTCTTATTGCATTGTGAAATCATTATGAAATAAAGGCCTTACCTGCGTTGTCAACTAGCACTGTCGTGCTGGTCCACGAGGCAGTGCTAAAGCATAGGTTTGCCGCATTATGCACAACAGATTATGCGTTCCAATCTAAGTGATACGAACAAGACTCGGGTATGTAGTGAGCAACCAAAGAGATGTCTTCTATTATTATAAGTTATAAGACAGCTTGCTCACAACATCAGCACTTACCCTCACCTTTCAGCTCCTGTTGAGGTTGCGTCCTTTGCCTCGCCAACGTTGCTGCTCTCACCTTATCTCACAGGCCCAGGTGCAACCCAAAATTAATGCTTATTTTTAAAATCGGCACTTGCCCATATCTTTTAACTCATGCTAAGGTCACATTCTTCACCCCGCCAACATTGCTGCTCTTAACCTCATCTCACAGGCCCAGGTGCAAGCAGCAAAGGAGGCAGAAGCAGCTGCAGCACGAGCCAAAGCAGAGGCTGCCATGGCTGCCATGCAAGGCTCACGGCCGCCGCGCTCGCCGTTAGCCGGTCTAGATCGGCCGCCGTCGCAGCAAGACAGATCTGAAGTAGATCACCTGCCGCGCGTGCAGAGTAGGCCCCTGTCAAGAGCAGGCAGTGCTGCAGGAGCAGCAGCCTCCGCTGTTGCCTCTTCTGCTGCTGCCACAGACTCCACCTCCACAGCAGCAGAGGCCGACTTAACAGCAGCTGGAGCGACAGCTGGGCTGGCGGCTGCAGGCAGTGATGGAGGTGCAGACATGGAGGCGGCGGCCGATGCAGGAGCTGACGCTGCTAAGACCGCAGCTGCTGCTGATGATGATGATGCAGAAGCAGCAGCAGCAGTAGCAGAAGATGCAGCAGAAGAAGGAGCTGAAACAGCTGATGCTGGTGCTGAAGGTGGAGTTGAAAGTGAGGCGGGCGTACAGGGTGGTGTCCCTCCCCTGGATGGTGATGGAGCACCACTGGAGGAGGCAGGGGAGCAGCAGTTACATCAGGACGGTCGTGAAGATGAGGGTGAGGTTGAGGGTGGAGTTGAGGAGCAGCAGCAGCAACCAGAAGAGGAGGGGGCTCAGCAGCAGGAGGATGAGGCGACGCAAGGGGGAGGTGACGTTGAAGCACAAGCAGAGCAGCAAGAGGGAGAGGGAGAGCAGCAAGGGGGTGAGGAGGGGGCATTACAGGGAGAGGAAAAGGAGGAAGATGCACCTTCGAATGAGGAGAGGAGAGGGGAGGGAGGCGAAAGAGGAAGCAAGGAGGAACTGGCACAGCAACAAGAGGGACAAGACCAGGAAGGTGCCCAGGACGGCGCTGACGATTAAATTGCAGACGCATTCACATCCACGTCACAATAAGCAGTAGTACTGTCTTTGTGTGAGAAGCACGCACTGTTCTCATCGGCTGAAGCATACTCCGTAACTATAGAGCAGTGGTGTTACCTAATGTTTGGAGGATTGGCTTAAGTGTTCAATGACAATTATATGTTATAATGTTCCTATCATTTTTCAGACACCACCAGATCAGCTTAATTCTCGTGTCGTTCCAAGAATGGCTCTGTGATTTCATCTTAAATATAGGGCCTAGATCTGTATGAGAAAATAGAAATTGAAGCAAGCACTGCTGTGGAGGGTCGACGCCATACAGGGTGTACAGAATTGCAAAGTTTACAGAGTAAGCCACAGTCAAAACGTGCGGCTGCTAGGCTGCGTATGTAAAACATGTAAGCATTTGTGATAATTGTTGTTGTTTAGTTTGGATTACAAAGGCCTCCAGCCTGGCATGGCTGCTCAACCTATAGGTCCCAACAAATAAATCAATCAAAAAGATCGACAGCTGCACTAATAAATTTGTAAACTTCTGAGTTATGTTGAAAAACAAAACCTTTGATATCACCAGAAATATTATCAAATAATTGTTGTTGCAGCACCAGACTTGTAGCACCTACAAAAAGATCCTTGGTAAGGAAAAAAGGCACAACGCTGTTTGTGGCATTGCAGCACTGATTAGAATCAGTTAACAAAGCATCTGCCAGGACCAACCGACCGCAATAAGTTAAGAGGGGAAATCATCTGTGAGTATTGGGCACATAAAAAACATTGACTGTCACACTGAGGATATCAAGAATGAGCGAGGCAAATATTAGGAGGCAAATAGTGAGACTGCCATACATGTTGGTTGTTGTTTTTAAGAGAAGCAAAAATGAAACGATAGAATTGTAGCCGCAAGCAATGAAGCGAAAACGCTCCAGCAGTGGAGGCTCACGTGTTGCATTGGCAGCCACTCAGAAAGACGCTCTCAGAATCTGGCACTGCAGCGCTCTAACCTTCGGATTGCTTTCCCTTATGGTATAACATTTCAAAACCCAACAATTACTCTTCATCAATTAACCGGTTTGTCTAAGTTGTAGTGGGCCCATTTTCTTATAGATGATCGTGGCATGATGCTTAAGGTTCAGGACTAATGATAACAATGGGGGATGACCTTCAGCCAGGTTGTTTGGCTGATTCGGCTGCTGACTGGTCTTGGCCGGCCACAAATAAATGATCCATAAGCTCAGAAAGAAAGAGAAATTGTCTAGTGTTCTGCTGAGAAAGGAAACGTGAACAAGTTGGTTGTTGACCTGTCGCAGCAAAAAGGGTTGGGCCGCTGAAAAGTCTTCAAAAAAAGAAAAAAAGTGAATTGTTTCCTCAGCTCACAAAGAACCCGATGGTCTTGGCAAAATGAAAGAGCATGCACACCTCGTTCTGAGCATGTGTATCTTCACTAGGACATTGGTCACATACGCAAGAACCATGTTAATGCCACGCTGCTGCCTCAACTTTCAGAGTGCGCACGCAAGTGGCGTCTACTGACATTGCGTATAACATGTTTGGACTGATCAAGATGGAGATACTGTGGTACAGTAGTCAGTATACGCTCATGTATAGAAAAAGGAATGGCAAACTAAGAATGATAAGTGGCCAGTTTGTTGAAGTTCAGGTTTAAGCTAGTGACATTAGGTCATGAACTGTACGTTGCATTTTTTGCTGGCACTTGTTCCAGTTACACCAGAAGAAGCTCCAATCTAACCCCTACCTAAGAGGTAACTTTACCTCAATGTCACACCCAATCAGTGGCAGCGACGAATCGTGTGACAGAGCAGCAAGTTGGTTAGACAGCTGAGAGTTTCTGTGTGTCTTGTTTAACTAAGCTGGATGTGCCAGTCTTATTGATGACCTTTAACTATTGGATTTGGTAATCAATTGACAACATGTGAGCAATCTAAAAGGTACCATTAGAGGGGATCCTCAGGAGACCCTGTACCGTGTAAGGCATCTGATTCTAGTTATTCACCTAGTCATATTAGTGTGTAATCGCAATCAGGCCGATGATTTTGTCTGAGTGATGGTGTATGATCTGACTAAGTTGTTTACATTAATCGAAGCGAGATAGCAAGGATCTCTTTACGCAAACAATTAGGAGAAGGAAGAAGAAGAATGAAGGAGTAGCACAAGAGGCTGGCTGTAAGAAAAGAGAAGGAAGCCAGAGAGGCAACCAGAAAGTGTTTTGCTGTTTAAGACAGTAACAGAAAAATCACAAGGGAAAAAGCAAGACGAGTACCTAAGAATCTTCTTTAATCATCAGGCACAAAAACGACTCACAAGAAGTGCTTCATTTAAATGATGAAAGAGCGAGAAAGGTATGCTACTACACACCGTTAAAAACACACAGTGCGCTGTACCACGTTGTTCTGTCCAAAAGTTAACCTCTCATATAGACACAAGCTCACTAAACCATGTGCACACCCATTGCACAAGTACATACGCTCACTACACAGACACGGAAGGCACCAGCACTGTGATATTAATAATAACACTATCAAAAAAACCTCTATTGCATGACAAGCGCTACTCTACTCTGTGACGCCTACTGTGTGACATTGGCTGCTGATTACGAGAACTTAAGAGAAGCCTAACCTCAGTTACCACTGTCTTTGCTCACCCAGTAGCTATACCTCCTATCACCATTGAGTGGCAACCTGTCCTTCCAACCCTACTCAATGAAGGAGATAATGCTTGATAAATGTCATTAACATGGCAGCTGTAGCATTGAAAGATTAGTCCAGCAGTCATGCAGCGCAGTCCATCACACGTAATAACAATACAGGGACAGCGCAGCCAGAAGCTAAAACCCAAGAACGCAGGCGTATCCGTCGGTGACACACACACAGCGTAATGTACCCCTGAGCATTAATATAGAGATGTTTGAGCAGGCACGGCCAAATGCGCTTTAAGCGTTTACAGTGGCATCCGCGCCCACGCTCACGACACTCCCTTCCTTTAAACATTGGCCCTCCTTTTGGCTCTGTAAAACGCTCAGTAGCCAGGTGAGCATAACCTCATTCGACCAAGGGGCCTCCAAGGGGCCATCCTTGCCTGAGACCCACCCCAGGTGTCCTCCGCAGGGGGTCGTTGCTAGCACGCAATTTGGGTTCTCACTCAGGGCCTGTGTCGGAAAGAGTTTGTTGACTTTTGAGTTCGATTATCAAGGGTGTTACAGGGAGATGCAAACCTGTTGCTGTTGATATAGTTCACTGATTTGCGCAATTGCCCTAAGGCTACAGCCAACACGTTGTTTGGATTGTCACTCGAGACCAACAGGGATGTGCCGACCAACGATCCTTTAATAAGTTATATGTGCACACAGGCACTATCTGCAAGGGTGATAAGAGAGTGAGTAGGTCACACAGGCAACGAATCTGCATCAGGATCGACGGGGGAAAATAGGTGAACGGGCACATGGGGAGGAACTCGGTTTAAAAATGGATCTAAGCAGAAGGACACACATCAGCAAACGCTCTCGTATTGCTGATGTGTGTCCACATGCTGATGTGTGTCCACATGCGCATGCTCTGCTTCGAAAATGCGGGCAAGGAGCATGATAGCAAACACGCATTAAATGTTCCACAACAGCAGTCGCATTTCCAGCAGAATGTAATACAGCAGAATTAAATACAGCTTATGATGAAGGCCAGGTACCAATTATGAAGGCCAGGCACCATTTATGAGTACCATTTATAATGAGTATTATTTAGGAAGGCCAGGTTCCATCTGCAACAAAAAGTTGGAGATTGTAGGTTAAGAAAGTGTTAACAGCTTGTGCAGGGATGTACGAGCCTGTGGTGCAGCGGCAGATCATGCAGGGCATGTGCAGGGGCATGTGCAGGGCATGTGGTGCAGTGGCAGATCATGTAGGGCATGTGTAGACAGGGAGCAGTATGATGGAGTGGACTATGATTCCGTGTGTCACCCATGCTGCCTCATAAACTTTCCACTATGCCTTACAATAAACTGATTCGTGACCTGTAGCTGCTCATAAACTCTCCACTATGCCCTACAATAAACATTTGCATGTGATTTGCAATAAACTGATTCATGACCTGTAGCTGCTCATAAACTTTTCCAATGTGCCCTACAATAAACAATAAAAGCAACTGCTGGTTCATGACCTGTAGCTGCTCATAAACTTTTCCAATGTGCCCTACAATAAACAATAAAAGCAACTGCTGATTCGTAACCCTGTAGCTGCTCATAAACTTTTCCAATGTGCCCTACAATAAACAATAAAAGCAACTGCTGATTCATGACCTGTAGCTGCTCACAAACTTTTCCAATGTGCCCTACAATAAAATATAAAAGCATTTGCTAATTCATGACCTGTAGCTGCAAACAACCTCGACCCGCTCCCTGGCTTTGCAAAAGTGAAGTGACATGCATTTCATCCCCAAAGAAAGAAGCACACACAGCCCAGCAATGATTAACACACACATACACACACCGTGTAGGGAATGGCTTCCTTTGGTGCAATGGGGTCGTCCAGAGCTTGCAAGCACAACAGAGGGATGGTAACCTGTGCATGCGATAGGGGTGCATGCATTTGCGCGTGTGTGTGTGTGTGTGTGTGTGTGTGTGTGTGCGTGCGCATGTGTGTGTATGCATGTGCATGCACACGTTAGTTCATGCGAGACCAATTCCATTTATAAATGAGAAAAGTATGCTTTTAAAGTTGAGCAAGCACACCACTGGGCTACATATATCTTGAGCCTAGTGGTGGGAATGGCTCAAGGCACACATAGGGAATAGGGAATGGCTGGCACACCGTGAGGGTTGGGTGGCTACACCAAATCGTGCGCAACTTAAGAACATTGATTACGATTTTTTCAAATGCGCACTGATCTTTAGCACGCAACTTGAGAGCACTAGTTATGCATCTTTTCAAATGCGCACTGATCTGTAGCACGCAACTTGAGAACACTAGTTACGAATCTTTTCAAATGCGCACTGATCTTCAGCACGCAACTTGAGAGAACACTAGTTACGAATCTTTTCAAATGCGCACTGATCTTCAGCACGCAACTTGAGAGCACTAATTTTGCTTCTTTTTAGAACAAGCGTAATCTTTGTCAGCCACGGCTAGCGTTCACCATACTAAGAGCCATGACTGGCGTTCATGATACTACACAGCCATGACTAGCGTTCACAATACTAAAAGAAGGACTTGGCCATTCGTAAAACGCACAGGAACACTTCTGGACGCTTACGAGGACTGGAGAAGGACTTGGGCAAGGAGGCGCTTGCGCGCTAAAGGGAATATGAGCACTAGTGGCCACTCATTTGCTTACTATGCAAGCCCAATAGCACAGGGAAGACGCTACCTTTGAAATTACTTTGGCCGAGGAAGAGCCTGCGTAGTACTGGTCTGTGCTCTCCCAACCAAAGCTATGGATTGTGATGGCATCATCAAACTCCCTGATGGTCCTGGCAGCTCGGCCGACTGCGGGCTTGAACTTACCCTGCGTATAAATTGCAACAAGCAGCGAATGAGGATCAAGATGAACTCAGCCAATAGACAATATTTATCACTATTCTAGCCTTCAGCTGGTGCAATCTCCCTGGCATGAAGTCCTGAGTGTGGCTGCGTTAATCTCACAACTCTCAGACCCTAATCCTTATCGCACAAAGCTCGGACCCTAATCTTACAGAGCTATGGCAGTCTCACCTTGACCCTGTTCCACAACGACCCATGGTCGCCCATGATGCGACGCAGGGCAGCTGCCAAATTGTAGTCGTAGATGCGGTTGAAGCCCTTTTGGAAGTTGGCATCGCTGATGGTCAGGTCTACAATATGTATGTGTATGTGTGTGTGAGTGTGTGTGTGTGTGAGTGTGTGTGTGTTTGTGTGTGTGTGTGTGTGTGTGTGTGTGTGCGAGTAAGTGTGTGTGCCCGTACGCGTGTGTGTGTGCAATTGTTTTATTAACAACTCTTTATAAGATTGATCTTGCAAATGGTCAACCAGCAAGGTGTTTGGGATGCAAGCATTGTATATTATATGTTATAAACAACACCAGCAAGGTGTTTGGGATGCAAGCATTATATATGATATGTTATAAGCAACACAGTTTGCTTCAACAGAGAGCTCAATTCACAAAGGTAATCTGACCAGGTATGCGGAAAGAAAACTACAAACAGTCAGCAAGTAAGGCAACACCCTGCCGTTGGGGCCACCAGAAGAGTGATTAAAAATACCAGTGCCGATTTTGTCTGCTGTGGTAAGAAACTCGTACAGTTACTAGTATACTGGAGTGGTTTCCACTGCCTGCAGCCTGCGTGCATTTCATTTTATTCGACCTTGATCAGAGCAGCACGGGCTCAGATGCTGCGCCATTTGAACAGGACCCAGACAACAGATGGAGATCTTGTCCTTGTTCAGCAGATCTTGTCCTTGTGTCCAGAAGGGCGCAATCCGGTCACAGCATCTGCTGGCTATTAAGCTGCAGCCTGCACCCACCAAATGGGTTGCACATCGAAACCGCAGCAGACAGGGGTGAGTCCTGTCCCTCCTCCGCTAGGTACTTGATGAGGATGTTTGCCCCAAGGGACCAGCTGCACGCCAGCATGGTTGCCTGAGGGTGGGTCTGCCGTATGTGGGCCAGCACCGCCCTATACGTACATGTACAATGTACAATACATGTGTGTGTGCGTGCACGTGCGTGTTCAGCCTTTAACATGATGTACCCCAGCACATGCGGCACTGGCCCGTGTACAGTTTGTGTGCATGCTTGTATTCGTGTGTGTGTGTGTGTGTCTGTGCACAGGTTTGGTACACAGGTGATGTGAGTCAACAGGTTTTGTATTCATGCACACATTTGGCGAGCACCTTGATTTGCCAAGGTCACTCACATGCATCAACGTTCAAGTTTCCACATATGCACCTCACATCAATAAGCCCTTGTAGCTTGCTTAGCAGCAGTGAGGTCACAGGATGAATACACCACCAAAAATAATAATCTTACCAAACACGCGCATACACACACATGCACGCACCTCTCATCACCTGTGTAGCTTGTTGAATAGCACTGGGGGGTGGTCACAGGACGTAAACATACCCCCCCCACACACAACAGACTACTCGTACAAGCACATACACGCACACGCACACACACTCATGTTTGCACACACACACATGCACACACCTTACACCAACCATATAGCTTGCTGATTAGTACTGGGGGGTGGTCACAGGCTGTATACAATACCCCCCCCACACACACCCCCACACACACACACAGATTAATCGTACAAGCACATACACACACACACACACTTGTGTTCACACACACATGCACGCACGCACCTCACATCACCCGTGTAGCTTGCTGAATAGTACTGGGGGGTGGTCACAGGGCTTTGTGCAGTGCCCCTGCCGTTGCACACCACCGCACGCATGCCCAGTTTCCGTGCATGCACCTGCGTGTTTTCAAAGCACTTTTGAGTGGCTCCACTCCTCTGTGTGCTTCTTCACATTTTTCAAACCATGTGGCTTTTTAAACACGGGACGCGGAATATTTGGGTAGCCAAGCAGCTGTTTGTGTCTGTGCACACGCGTGCATGTATAAACCTTTATGTGTTGCAGAACATTTGACCGTTTGCATTGATATGGGGCTGTCTGCTGATTGGGCATTCGTCATGTGCATGCTTCTCAGGGTGCTGGACGCCTATCTCACGTATTAAAGAATGACGACAGACTTAGAGAACCATCATCATTGTCTTAGGGATGAAGGATGGAAAAAACTGGTCAAGACCCTTATCTCTAGGCTTTAAGAACTCAGAACCATGATTTAGAGGCCTAATATATACTAAGGTACTGATCTGTGGGGATAGGCACCTGCTTGTACATTAGGGCATAAGCATTGGCAGCAGCTCAGCAGAGAGATCCAAATTACGCAGGATGAAAAAGAGTGATCTGGCCAGCCCTGCTCCTCAGCTGCACCCTCATCATAAAAAAGAGTGATCTGGCCAGCCCTGCTCCTCCGCTGCACTTTCATCATAAAAAGAGTGATCTGGCCAGCCCTGCTCCTCAGCTGCATCCTCATCATATAAAAGAGTGATCTGGCCAGCCCTGCTCACCAGCCCTACCAGTCCTGCTCCTCAGCTGCACCCTCCTCAGCTGCATCCTCAGCCACGCATGAGCGATCCACAGCCTTACCAGTTAAGTCGACCAGAACCATATAAATGTGGAGTGTATATTTACGGAAGTTTTGTCAGGGAAATCACCAAATATACAGTCATATGCGGTACATGTATACGGTCATATTTACTACCAGCTTCACATCAGCCATCACATCAGTCCTTCTCACCACGGCATGCAGGATATAGGAGTCCCCACTGCCTCCTGTCAGCCCTGCAAAGCGGGAAGTGGGTGCTGGTTTGATTGGAGTGCAAGGCGCTTTAGGATTAGAGTTAGGTGGAATGAAAACTACAAAGCGGAGAGAAGAGGGTTTGATTGTAAGTAGTTCACTCAGTGCAAGTGAACAGTAGCAGATGTGTAAGTATTATTATAGTGTTCAGTCACTTTAGTAAGCCGCTTTGGAGTAGTACGTCACCTAGTAAACAATACACAAGTAGAACGTAATAATGCAATGTTGGCAGAGGGCCACAAAAAGTAAATCTAATGGCTACCTCTAACACACACCAAAAGAACGTTGCAATTCATCAGCACACACACGCGCAAACACCCACACAACGCAAACAACCCACACACAAACGCGCCTCACCTGGCATGAGGACCACAATGGGCGCGTCAGCAGGGAGGCTTTCAGCCTCATGATCCCAGTCAAGGGCCACACAGCCTCTGTCTGCCATCATGAGGCACTCGCGCGCATACTACGAAAAATTAGAGGCACATGAGAGAGGGACAGATGGCTTGCTGAGCTCTACGGCTCAGGATGAGGGACATATAGCCTGTGGCTGCCATGAATGGCACTACTCACCTGCCTGCTGTGAGGTGTTGTATTTTTGAGTGTGCGAACTGCTGCGTCTAGTACGAGTGCACTAGCGGTGACACATGCACACATGCAAGCTCGTGAACACACAAATACATATAGCACTTGAAAAGAGAATGCATACACGTTACCTCCACAGCGGGCTTGCGCCTGAGCTTAGCTGCAAATATGGTCTCCACATGCCCGTTGGTAAGTCCTGGCACGCAATTGTAGTCCTCGTACAAACTATGACACCGGCTCAGAACTTGTTGGTGAAAGTTTGCTGCTGAGGGCACCGAGGGCAATTGAATGATGGGCTTCTCGCTCCGACGTCGCGCATCCGCCTGAGGAGGAGGAAAAGAGGAAGGTAGAGTAGGATGTTAACGTGGAGGGTGATACGGAAACTCCTTGGTACATGTGCGTGTTTGGATGTGTGTGTATGTGTTAGAGCGTGTGCGCGCTCGTGTGTGTATGTGTATGTGTGTGTGTTTGTGTGTTTGTGTGTGTGTGTGTGTGCGCGTGTGTGTGTGTGTGTGTGTGTGTGTGTGTGTGTGTGTGTGTGTGTGTGTGTGTGTGTGTGTGTGTGCGTGTGTGTGTGTGTGTGTGTGTGTGTACACGCACCCAAGCAATCAAACCTAAGGTAGATACAACAGCTCCAGCAGCTGCCATTGCCACGGGCATGCTGGAGGGAGGAGGCGTGAGGGAAGAAGGGACAGCTGAAGTAGTTTGGATGGATTTAGATCGTGATGATAATTTCATTTTATTTATTTGTCATTTCCTGAAGTTTCAGGCATGCGGTTCGGGCTGAAGATGGAAAAAGCCAAAACAGGCCGAATCAAAATTAGATAGAGGGGGATACGAGGGCTTCAAGGAATACAGGGCTAATATACAGTCTTTTATGTTTTAACAAACATACACATACCGGTAGTCCATGGAAGGTGGAGAAGGATGTGGTGAGGTTTGCCCGCTTGTACAGCTGTGCACAAGCCAAATCAAAGGGGATCTGGTGCGCACCTACACAAGGGCAAGCAAGGGCGGCGGCCCTCTGGGCTCAGTAGAGATAGCAGTCGGCGTACGGAGGCCTGGCTTGCGCCGCCACTGCTCGCTTGGGCTGGCGGTGCACGCAGACCTTTGCAAAATGGATGGTGTACGTCTAGTAGGTCGAATTGTGCGCATGAGTGTGTTTTAATCATCATGCGTATGCAGAGTAAATGGCGTGTCTTAATGCTGACAGCGTACGGTATTTCAATCAGGTCTGATGTGTGTGCAGCTGTGTGGGTGTACTGTAGAAGGGCATTATTATCACAAATTTACAAACGCAGCCTAGCAGCACATGTTTTGACTGATGGCTTACTCTGTAAACTCTCTGTATAAGGGCAAATACGCAGATGGATAAAGTACATGTGCATGGCTTGTTCCTATGTTAAACCTGAACAAAAGGAAGGCATGCCAATGTAACAGAAACCATTTTAAGCTGTGAAGGAGCTTTTATTTACTTATCTTCTGGCGCTTCCAAATTGATTATTTCTACAACCTGCTCTTGTTATGATTGCCAAATTCCGTTCAGTGCCTAGCCAAGCCATCATCCTTCCTCAACAAACAAACAAACAAACAAACAAACAAACAAACAAACAAACAAACAAACAAACAAACAAACAAACAAACAAACAAACAAACAAACAAACAAACAAACAAACAAACAAACAAACAAACAAACAAACAAACAGAGGAAGAAGCAGACCTGAGATCTGAGTAAGTGTTGCCACATGCATCTAAAGGCATTGCTGGTAGGTGGTCACGCTTTTAATTACCCTTGAAAAATACTAGGAAGATCTGGGAATTGGTCAGAAAGCACACACTCCTGGTGTCTTGGCTGTCAAGCTTTTTATTATTTTCTTTCCTTATTATATTTCTTTTCTTTCTGGACTAGGCATATGGAAAAAAACTCCAGGGGACTAGAAGAATGAGGCAACAGAAAACCACAAAGCACAAAACCCTAAAGAAACTCTAAAACTGAAAGGAACAGCCGTTTAAGCGCAGGGAAAAGTGCCCCCATCAGGCCCGGCGCCATGCCCCGTCTCCCACTCTGTAACTCTGTCATAACCAGTGGCACCTGCGCCACGCCCACCTTTCTTGGTGGGGTCTGCTGCTGCTGTGCCTCGTAAGTTCCCCTTGCCATCAGCGCTGGTGTAAGGGCTGGATGCCCAACCCAGCTGTGGCCAGGTTTGGTTGGATGCCCCTTTAGCATCTGCGCGTGTGTATGCATGCGTACGTGCGCGTGTGTGCTAGCGCGTGCGTGCGTGTGCATGTATGCATGCATGCGTGCGTGCGAGCGCATCGGTATGTGCTTGTGTGCGTGCATGCGTGCGTGTGAGTGCGTGTGTGCGCGTGTGCGAGCGCGTGCGTGCGTGCGTGTCATAAGAATCACCCTTTGCCAATATATACTCATTGAGTAAAATGTAATTGGTGCCTGTACGCATTACACGTTTGCTCAGTATAGATGCATGCATACAGGATGAATACACAGAAGCTTCTTAGGTATGCTGTGCACACGCCCAATCCTCAATCATACCTCCAGTCAGCCAGCGTACATGTCTTGTTTTCTTGGCTAAGGCTTGACTGTTCCTGTCTTGCCAAGAGCCGGCTTCAGCAGTTGACCTTTTGCCTGTCAAAAGAGGTGTGCACCCTTGTTGTGTGGAATTGGAAGAGTGTACTTCAATCAGTGCCAACCTCTACGGTATGGTACGGGCGGATAAGATTTGGACCCAGGACATCCTTTTTCCTGACTAAATGTGTCGTAAACTGAGCTTTTAATGTGTTTAAGACTTTAGTATGTCATAATTGAGCTTTCAACTGAGCTGATCCAAGCAAAACTGCCTTTTGCTGCAGTGCATGAAACACTGCTGATTCACTTGTTGGCAAGAAAAACCTCAGTTTGGATCTGTCGGAGGACAGACAGAGCCACTGAGGCGAGTCTTACAGCTTGCTCATGTGTCCAGTCCCTTGGAATGTTGTTCAAGCGGTCCAACTCATCAAGGCAATGTCGTGTTGCTGCTGAAGAGGTTCCACCCTTGGAACCTGCACAGGTGGGGGATGGTGTTTTTAGTGTAAAGTGAGAAGTTAAAAGCAGAGGTCACTCATGCCGTTTTCGACACAGGTTACTCATGCCGCTTTCCTTTAAAGAAGAGTGCAGCAGCGCGGAAATTCATGATGCATGGAAGAGGAGCCCTGTGAAGTCATTGAGTGCAGATCGCGCTTCTGAGAACTGGCAGCGTAATTTCTTTCTCTTGCAATTCAACATCAGAGATCTGTCAGGGGGCGCTACACAACGACACCATGCTGTTTCAGGCGTGGCAGTTTATTATATACTAAAAAGTACTTCACTCATAGCTCTCAGTGAAGGCTTCGCTCTGTCTGTAATCTGCATCAAATAAACATGGTACCTGCCTTTGCTTGGTTTGTGCCAGAGGTGTGGCCCCCCGCACGGCCTGCACAGATGTATACACAAAGCGAAAGGGGGGTAAGAAGCAAACAACCTGCTGAACCACCTTTAACATGATGTTAAATGCAGATTGCGCGTCTGAGAACCCCTGCTCAAAGTCAATGTTTCCATGTTTCCTTTAAATTTTCTTTCAACATCAGCGAGAAAGCTGCACAACAAGTGAACCCCATGCTGTACAGTTGTAGCACACGCACGTATGCTACTTCTACATTAAAGCATGTGTATAGACAAGACAGACAGGCAAGGCGGGGAAATCACCATTTCTATGCCACGCCCAATTGGTGGCAGTGACGATTCGTGTAATTTGGTTAGTTGGTTTTTCAGTTGAGGTTGATTTTTGCCTAGTCTCGTTCAATAAGCTGGGGAAGCCAGTTTATTTAAGATAACATTTCTGGTTTTGATATTGGGTTAATCAATTAGCTCAGTAAACTACTCATTGCTGAGCCAGATGGTTGAGTAATCTTCCCAGCCCTTTTAAACCCGGGAGGAAAGGCGCGGCAGCCGACTAGAGTGTGTGTGGTATAGTGAGTTAAGCAAGTTGGATTTGAGAAACAGCAGAAAAAGAGAGAGAATCGAAGGAGAATTGCCAGTCAGAAGTGTAGTTCCCAGCCTTTGCTCGAGAGAGACTCAACCCTGGCTTAAATCACTATTGGTTGTTGTGCTGAGTCTTATGCGTTGCAGTGACGGTGATTTGCCACGACATCTTAGGAAGAAAAGTAGAAACAGAGTAACACAAGTTTGCGCTGCGCGCAAAAACCTGTGATACATGGCAGGGAAAGTCTTTGATAAGTGCAGATTGTGCGTCTGAGATCCCCTACTCATAGTCCTCCCAGGAGTTTTCAACGGTTAAATCTACTGTGCCCACACGGGGCACATTGACTGCTTGTGCGGCCACTATTTGAATTTAAACATCTCAAAATTACTCCTTGAAATATGCTCGCAAAAATGACCGAGTGGCTCCGATGTGTCCTCCTGCACGCCTCTTACTTGCTATTCACTCAGGTCGTGTGTGGGCCAGAAGCTCAGTACAAGTAACGTTTGTGAGCTAGGCCCTAATGCACTCAATTGCTTAAAAATACAGCAACAAAACTCCAAAACAAGCCAGGAAAAAGCGTGTAATGTGAACTCAAACTACCGAATGCATTTGGTATTTGGTGTGTGGTCTTCAGGTTAATTGCTCAATTAGATAAAGCACTTCCAGTCTCGAACAAAGAATTCTAAAGGATTACGAAGAGCACAGAATGAAGAGCACAGAATGAAGTCCAGTGCTTCATGCTCAGCAGACATGTCAGCTGCCACGTCAAACAATGATGCCTCTGCTTTCTGCAATTGAGTCGACCTTGTGGCCCTTAATGACACACACAGGCTTTGCAGTGGCGTGCTCAGCCACGCGATTTGACACCGACCCAACCACAAACTCGCTAAATGACGAGTTGTGGTGGGCAGCAAGACAAATGATGGAGGCATCGATCTCATCCGCTTTTCTGCATGTAATAAGTAGAATAGCCAGGTTATTTTGCAGTTGCATACATATAAACTACCTATGACTTTTGTGATTGAGACAGAATATGATTGACAAGGGTACTTCAATTCAAAGGACGTTCAATGTAGCATTTATAATTAAGCATCTGCAAATAGCGTGAGGCGTACCTGCAAATGGCATCTGCAATGGTGTTTGTGGGGTTGTCGGCGGCTTCTGTGATGGTATCCATGCTGTATTTGGCAGCCGCGCTCCGAATAAGGTCTTCAAATACATGAGTCTGAGTGCACAAAGTCAATGCCGTAAATCATCAACGCGCATTTTCTGCTTCCATCTAGCGTTTATGCTGTGTGTGTAAGCGCAACATTAAAGGCCCAGCTCACTCGAATGAGCAGTCTTACTAAGCCCATCAAGTTTCATTTTCAATTTGGTATATAATCGTGATTTTGAGTATTACTTCCACAGTACTGACAGCAGCACCTCATCACAGGCGCTTTCATGCTACCCAAACAATGCACAAAGCAGCACACACACCTTGACATGCTGCCAGTCATCTTGTTCTTGCTTTGCCTTTGCTAACGTTTCCATGCTAGCACCGCCCGCTAAGCCGCCATCAACGGTCAGAGAGAGGACCGGCACCACATGGCACAGGCGAATAACATCAGCTGCGCACAAAGGGGGGATGTGTGATGTGTGACAGGGCCAGCTGGGAGGGTAAAGAGAGGGAGAGGGATGGGAGCTACAAGTAAAAAGGCTAACAGCAGCGGCAATAATTAAATGAATGCCTCACACAGCAATGAATGCCCCACACAGCAATGAATGCCTCACACAGCAATAAATGCCTCACACAGCTGGTGGGATGGCGGCACAAATACACGCACACATACAAGTAAACACATCTACACACAGCACTAACGCTACTTAAAAACAAAAATGCCGCAAGCCCTGTCGGGCTTTCCAAAGGTATCTCATGCAGTTTGTAGCAAGGATATTTAAGACACAACGTGGGTGACTTGCACGCAAACATTTAATAGACTTAAAGGATTTTCTGAAGACATAAATTGCAAGGAGGTACAGCTGTAGCTGGATATGGATTGGATAAAGGAGCTAGACCAGCTAAAAGAGGCGGCGGTTAAGGAGATGTCGAAGGAGGTTTAACATACTTAACGGAAGAAAACGTACCTGCTCTATGCATGTGTTGAAGCACCCACTGAAGTGACACAAAGCTGTCAGCAGAGCTGCATGCGTAGTAGGGTCAAACAAAGAGGTCAGACAGCTCCATGCTACAGTTAAAGAAATGTAAAAGATACGCAGCTCCATTCTACAGGTAAAGAAATGTGAAAGATACAAGACGCCTTTCCAACAAATGCATAACTGGTGCCGTGTTCGATCACGTTAGCGTGTTGCACAGGATTTGCTGAAACGCTTCACGAGCCGACACACTCACCCATCCACTGCAATCATCAGCTGCCTCCCTGCTGACGCCTCTGCTTGAATGCCGCCAGCTGCAGCATGCCTCCCCTCTTCGCTACCCAGTATGCAGATGGGCCTGTAATGAAGATGGGACATGAACATCACTAACCGTAACCTGCACTTTCCTTCCGTGTCAAATCCCCTTGACGCAGGACTTCCTCTTGCGACCCACGTCTGAAGAGGTAATGGCTGAACAAGCAAAAGCAATCACAACTTTTGGTACCAGACCCAGTATCTAAGTTTGTAATTGCGCAGGCCTTTTATTGTAGCTCTTTTAATTCCGTGGGCCAAGACCAACCTAATGAGCCAGAGTCTGTAATACCTATGTCTGACAAAAGCTATGTCTGAAAAAACCCACCGTGGACAGTTTTGGAGTACATAGTCCGCCACAGATCCAGAAAGCCACCTGAGGAACATGATATACAGTAAAACATTATCCCGGAAAGTAGTCCTGGATAGCTTTGCCTCGTAAGCAATCAGATCAAGACCATCACAGCTACCTCTGAAGAGAGAATAGATTAAACGCAGGCACTACTCCTTGCAACAATGAAGAACACTTTGTACTGAAAGCTGCTGCAGTCGATACTTTCAAAATGGGGGCTAGTACCTAGAAAACATGGGCTGCTTCTTGTGATGGGAAGAGATCACAATAACGTCAGCATCAACAGCCTCAGCCTGTAGTTAGGACAGTTTTTGAAGTGTAAGCATATAATTGTATTTTAATTAAGATCACCCACAGTGAACAAGTTTGCCGGGCGTTAGACTAGTTTTGCAGAGCAAGAACGATTAATGTGGCCTCTTCCTCTCCTCTGTAGAATTTTACGGTACCCAATACCAAAGGGTGGTTGTTTACTGCCTGCTTGTTCTAAACTTTTTTAAATTCTGAATAGTGCCCACGGTGTTATGGGCTGCGCCAGGCCTGTTCACAATGCACAGCTCGAAGTATAGCTCAAGCCACTGTCCCCTTCCCTTTGTTCTGAGTATTGTACACACCCACCTTGTCACAGATCGCGTGGCCAATGTAAGAGGTCTCTGCGTAGGCGGAGATGGGCCGTACATGTAAAGAAACAGCCACCTGATAACAAGGTCGTCAATGAGAATTCGTCAATGTATGTCAATATACGAATCTAACTGAGAATGTTGATGAGAAAGAGAAAAGCCCCTATGTAGAGAGAGAGTAAGTGCCTTTCGTGCTTGGAATACAGAGCGTTTGTGGCACAAGCAAATGGGTATAGCCAAGCAAAACATGGCAAAACGTTCCAATCAAAGGGTAATGTTTCACAGGGGGAGAAAACAAGAGAGACTACCTGCTGTTCTGACAAAAGGCGTAACGCAACCAACGACTGTTCAGGAGAGCTACCGCACGCCAATTGCACATATGAAAGGAAGAGCACGCAATCAGTGGCAGAAGCGCCTAACCCACCCCTGCATCAAACAGCCTCAAAGCGTAAGCATCAAGCAAGTCCCGACTCCACTGCTCCACCTCATGGGAGAGCGCTCGGCCAGGAACACTAGGAGGTGTGACCTCGTGTGTGGTGAACCCTCCGGGTGTTAGGGAAAAGGTGTGCTCAATGGCGGTACTCGGCTCGCCAGAAGCACAAAAAAATCCCTCCACTCGGTCACCTGTCACACATGCATCATGGTAGAAATGCAAATGCTTTTTGCTGAACAACCTGCAGTGAACTGCTCCTGTGCAGGTCTGATTCCATCTTCATAATCCACTTTTCGTAGGCCGGTCGTACATCTATGGACTGAAGATTGAACACACCTGTGCGTGCCAAATTCGACCCGACCCAATTCAGCAGCATCCCAGCCTCATCGGTGCTCTTTGGCAGGCACACCATCAATGTGCGCCTCACACGCACGTGGGGGTCTTCAAGAGCACGGCGAAACCAGGCATCCCGCTCAGGATCGGGCTCCAGGCTGTCTGCAATTTCAAGTGATGAGAATGAATATTTTGGAAATGACGGATCTAGTTGTTAAAATGAACCAGCACACATGCTTAAAAAATATGCCCGCTGCCAGTTTCAGAGCAGGTAAGGCTGCTAGAAAATAAGTCTCCGCAGGTAAGACATGCTCACGTCGTAAGCAGCCAAGGCGTGGATAAATGTAGTTGGAATGACGGCGCCTAACTTTCTCCATGTGGAAGAATGGCATTTCTCACCTTTTGTGAAGTTGGTCATGAGGCGATTTTGCTGGATCGTGCGCAGTGAGGCGCCTTCTTGCTTCTTGCTGCTCAGCTTATTTCTGAATGATGACGAGCCTGTTACTAAGCATTTGGAGCAAGTGCTTCTAGCTGGAGAGAGGAAGGGGGCAAAGGGACTACTAGAGGCTTGTTGGAGCATATTACTAGACGAAGAAAATTTATTAGACGGAGATGATTGCGATAAATTTTTTGTAATAATCGATTTTGTGATGGCCTAAATGGACACTTCGAACCTACACCCTGTTATTTTATATCACCCGGTTATTTTATATCACAACAAGCTTTCTCCCTTTGTGCGCAGTGTCTCATTTTCCATTAAACCTTTTTGGAAGAGGCAGTCCACGTTGTTGTTTTCTGTATGCAGAAGATCCAGTTCTGTGTAGGCGAGTGACTTATTTGATGCACTTTGATTTAGAGTGCATGTCTCTCCTGCTTATTTGTCCATCTTTCATACTTGTGTATGTTCAGAGTCACACACATTTTTGCAGCGTGTTCTTTGCCCCTGTGTTAATGTTATCATTTGCGGGCAGGCATGGGTGTCAATCAGCTTCCGCCTGCTTCTTTCTTTCTCAGGTTTTCAGCTGTGTTTTTTCTCCCTTCCTTTCAGTGTGCAGGATGACCGCAAATAGCCTGCCTACCCTGTCGCGTGAGAGTAATAGATGAGTGCTGATCTTTATTTAGTAAAAAGTGTGCTTTATTATGCACAGGTGCACGCGGGTTACCGGGCACATCCATTTTTTTATTTTTTCACACACAAACGCTGATTGATCTACGCTACACAACTGAATAAGGCACCTGCTCGACCAGGTTGTGTGTGCACCTCTTTGGACTCAGGCCCACTGTTTCATGGGAGATAAATAAATGCTGAGCTTGTTGTAAGGCTAATTTCGTGAATTCTGATGGTATCTACACTGTTGTGGATCCATTTTTCTTCATACTGCACCTTTAATTTTGATCGAGCATCACCCGGTGTGCATGTCATTTCCTCTGCCTCATGGCTTGGATTTTAGCATTTGTGTCTAACTGCTACACCAACTGCTTTGCACAATTCCGCATTGTCTAAACATTGTGATTTGCCACTCTACTTTTAAGCCCCATAGATGGCCACTGCACTATACTAGGCAATCCACTTGCAAAATCCAGGCAGGAACTGCTGTAAGCAAGCTTGTACCAGGCTGTATAGGGTAATATTGCTGATATAGTTATGAATGAGTATGGGCAATTCTCTCTTTTTGTAAGAGGAGTGCTAAGCATCTTTTTCCTGGACGTAACCCTCGCCTTTGTTTGGATGGCAACTGCATTGAAGGCTCAGGCGGCTGCACTGCTAGCTGCAGCCTTAAAACTTGCTATTGCTGGAGAGCACAGGTGTTGCTATCTACTGCCAGCAAGAAGAGGTACCACTTACACCAACGGTGGGCAGCAGCTACTGCAAGTGAGATGTTCAATTGCTGCTGCCTGTGTTGAGCTTGTGCTTGAGCTTGACCTCAAATTAAAAGCTTGCTCTCGAACTCCATGCAAAATTTTCAATCTCTGTTCAGTACAAACACCTCGCATCAATTTGAGCTGGCTTCCGGCCACCAAACCTGCCACCCTTATCTTGCTCCCATACTTTTAATTTGTCTTTACTCTTTACCATAGTGTGTACAGCAGAGTGAAGCACTGGGAGGGGCTGTGCATGTACTTGTTGGTAGGCTGGACTATAGAGCCCCCATCCGCAAATGGAATCCTATCAGCCTCTATGCATTGCAGACGCTAGTGCAAGGAAAAGAGAACAGATTTCAGGTTGAGCTTGCAGACGAGTTGCGCGCACTTGGACTGGGGACACATACACACAGGTAAGCGGGAAAGACGAGCACAATGGCTCCTGTTTTAGGCTTATGTCTCTTCCTACTCTTGCTACCTCTCTTTCTGGTGTATCTGATGTATCTTTCCCCATCTCAATTGCCTAAATGCAGAAAGCAATCTCAGTGGGTTTGCAAGAGCAAGGTTTTGCCCGTGTCAAGATCACTATGCGAGCACGTGAAGCTGACTCCAAGCTCCGTGCAGAACACCACAGGTTCATCCAGCGTCAGGGCATCACTGCGGATATGTGCGTCTTCGTGGACGAAGTCGGAGTGGTGCGTATGTGAGGCTTGCTACGTACTGGTCATCGGGTGTCTGCCTGGAATGCTTGATGCAACGTGTGTGTGCTAGCAGGTGCATCAAGGTACCCAGTGCCTGACTGGCCTTTATTGGTGTGGGGAGTTGTTTCACCAACGCCCAATATCCCTGCTAATGCTACCGTGTGCAGTAATGATGGTCAATGGGCTACAATTCATGTGATTGAAAGCCCTCTTCTATTCAGTTGAATTGATTTGGTCTGGCTGCTTTTGACTTGGACTCCACAATGTTTTGTGCTTGTTTTTTTTGCTGCCCAATTTTGGCTCTCATTGGGGCTTAGGGTTAGGGTTTAGGGTTTAGGGTTGGTCTCTCTTTCCCTCCCTCCCTCTCCCTCTCTCTCTCTCTCTCTCTCTCTCTTTCTCTCTCTCTCTCTCTCTCTCTCTCTCTCTCTCTCTCTCTCTCTCTCTCTCTCTCTCTCTCTCTCTCTGGGGCCTTAACCCGAAGTGCTTGTTACGCACCTCTGTTTGTCCCCACATACAGATAACGTGCTTGTTACGCACCTCCGTTTCTCCCCACAAACAGATGAGAATCACTCTTGTAACCTTTCATCATAGCAGCTTATTTTATAAACTTGGGAACTTCAGCTTAAACACAGTTGATTGACACCCTTGTTGGGCATTGTGGTCATAATCAAGAAGGAAAGTTTACCTTTGGTTGCAGTTTTCAGTTCATATGTATGGAATCAAGGCTGCAGGGTATTTTCAGGTATATGCCAATAAAAGCCTGAAATCCGCAAGATGATCCTCAAAATGCAGAAATGCAGCTTACAAATGTATCAAGCTCCTTAGGGTCCTACTTAGTCTCCACGGGTATAGGCAGCAGCAAACGGCTGGCAATGCAAAACCTCAGACTGAAACAGCCGAAACAAACATTATTCTACGGTAGCACCGAAGTACAGTTTCAAGCTTCGTCCAACTTAAGGAGTCCTTACATTTTCAAATAAACTTGTTTTTGTTCATGTGAATATGCGTATGTTGCTACCTGTCCTTGGCGTCTTTACATTCTTGACTTTTGTGTGAATTGTGTGTATGAGCTAGTAGGGTGTGTTGGCCACTTTAAAGTTATTTATCTGCATCTTCGCTTTGTCAGTGTGTATCTCCATTTTATCAGCAGTCTAACTTGCCTTCCTACTCTTGTGTTTTCAAGGTTTGCTTGAGGGTTACCTCGTTCTTAAATTGAGCAGTCATCCTCCCAGGGTGAATGCCTTTGTGATCCAAATATTAAACCAAACATCAACGTAACATCCTCCACCCCATTGTAATTAAGTACTGAGAAGACACTAGACCCCAAAGCCAGTTGCGCATAGCAAAGGAACGGCACAAAAACCTCGGCAAAAGAAAAGGAAAACTACGCAGGCAGTGAAAGCCACTCCCCACATTATTAAGGATAAAAAGCTACTTTGGTATTGGGTATCGTAAAGCTCCGCCACCAAAAGAACAAGAAAGGAATCTACGGGGATCAGGAGGGTTGCAGGCTTGACCTGGAACCGTCTCCTGATGACAGTTGATAATAGTTCTGGAAAGTGCGTGTCCGGTGTGGACAACTTTGGCAGCGTAATTGACAGCATGTACATGAAGCTTGGAAGCAAGTTTCTTAGCTCTTTGAGAGTCAAGACCCAGCTCTCTGAAAGGCTCCAGCGTGTGATTGCTGTAGATACTGCCACCACCCACTCCCAAAAGGATGGTGCAGAGAGATAACGGAGGCTCCACGAAGAATGGTGCAGAGGCCTTTGTGCCATTCCTGCGCAGCGTCAGCTCGTTCAAGGTCTGCTGTCCTCACAGTACTTGATTTCGATGAGGTGGATGTCAGGTTGAAGAATGCTAAGATCTTAGGGTCGGTGCTGCCTGTTTTTTTTTTTGCTGTTTCCTGTCACAGTCTTAAGGCAGGTCCACATGGATTTCGACTGAGCCAAGCAGAGGTGAACAATGACTGCCTAGTAGCAATACAGTTATTTTAGTACCCGGCCACCTGTAAAGCTACGATTAAAACATCTAGTGTGAATGGTAAAAACAATGGTGATAAAAGAACAAAAGAACCATCCAAATTATTGCGGACCTGTCGACTTCATTCTTTTGGCACAGTCAAGCAGCTACATCTTTGTGCCGCTGCAAACTTAAATTGGTTAAAGAAAAAAAACTACGCTGGTAGTGATGACACAGCCAGCATGATTATGGGAGGGGGCTACGTAGGTGCCCGCACCAGGCAACCCCCCACCGCGCAAACAATTCAAAAATTAATGTGGGTCAGGGGGGTTGTGTGCCGTAGCACCCAGACCCAAACCGCGACTGTTGTTGCTTGTGTTATATTGCAGTGCATACCTTGTTTTTATGAGTGCAGATGCATGTCTGATGGAGTGTTCATTCAGTTTGTGTGTCAGTTTTTCAATCTTATGGTAATCAAGATCAAGGTCCGCCAAAGGTTTATCTGTATAGTCTTTGTAGATAGTCCTCATAACTCCAACAAGGATCACGTGTAGCTTGACTTCCCTATATCCTTGTCTGTTTCCCTTTTCGCTGCAACAGGTCAACAATCAACTTGTTCATGATTTCCTTTCTCAGCAAAACACTAGATTCTTTCTTTTTCTTTCAGAGCTTATGGATTTATTTGTGGCTGGCCGAGACCAGTCAGCAGCCGATCAGCCAAACAACCTGGCTGAAGGTCACCCCCCATTGTAACCATTGTCTGTTTAGGTTGGCAATAAGCACGCTGTGCTGTGCTTTTGCTTTTTGAGGTTGGGGATCAGGCCTAGTGTCTTCACAAAATTTAAACTCAATCAGGTGAGCCTCCCACTTGTTCGGATAAGTTTTTTGTCTTTAGCAAGCTGTTGAAAATTTGAGTTGCGGGTGGTTATGCGAATTGGTTCTATTACGTTTGCATCGTGAGATGGCGATGGATTATTTACAAGTCCGGATCACAAAAATCCTCACAACTGTCCAGAAAAAGTGAAAAAAATATGTATACATGTAAAGGTATATCAATAAATATAAAGGTAGCAGAAACATTAAACTCAAATTAATAAGAAGGAATAGCAGTTGAGAGGACCAAGTAATTAAAAAGATAAAGAAAAAAAGGGGAAGAGCACAGATAAATAGCAAGAGTGATATGAGTGATATCACTTTGCTTCACTCCAAGAACTGAAATTCAAGTGCTACATACTGAACTCAGCAGTTCTCACTCAATTTGGCTAATTAAAATTTGTACGCTCAAAGGGAAACTTTTTAAAGCTATAAGGCTCTCAGTTTTTCTAGGAAAGCATAATAGGCCCTCTTTGTGTCCTAGGGTCCAATATACATAAAACGTGTGTGTGTTTGTGTGTGTGTGTGTGTGTGTGTGTGGTCTCTATCGCTGCCTGCACTTTTCTTTGCAAGATAAAGGAAAAGCCCCAGCCTTCATTAACAGAAGGGCAAAAAAGGGAGGGAAAATGCCGCACCTCGCTTCTTCCACCAGTCCTGATGACTGTGTAACTTTTTGCTGGCTACTACAAAAGCCTCCCTGAGCATGATGGGGGGGGAAGGGGCCCAGATCAACGCTTTGTTTGGCAGGCTTTGACGTGGCAGACTTGAGCAGGGACAGAGGGATAATGACACCCTTAGTGTGAAACAGAGACAGAGGGGCACCTCTTCATTTCAAGTCCCCGCCACCTTCTTCATTCCAAGTCCACGGCACCTGGCTGTCATCTGGAGTCCTTTTTGGAGCCTCTGGAGTTCATCCTGTTTCAAGCACATGTACAGATATGACTTCAAGCACATATACATATATGATTTCAAGCACATGTACAGATGTGACTCCAGGTAAGAGGTGCGGGTATGAGCTCTTGAAGGGAGGCACTCTTGTTTGCGCAGGAGCTCTAAGCAAGATAAACAAAGCGAGGTTACACCAAAGTGTAAGGGCACACACATTGTACATTGTTTTTGGCAGTTGGATTGGGCCTGCTGCTTCTTTGGGCCGTACGTGTTATCTGAATACACACCACTTTCTCCATTCATTTTGCTGGGTGTACGGTTCTGCAAATCATGTTATAAACATATGTACGAGATACAGTGCACTCCTTGGAGGGCAAACCTTGCACAGCCACAAGTCCTCCCTAGAGAATGCTGCCCAATTGTATACATACGTGTCACTCGTCTGTTTGTAAGAGTGTGTGTGTGTGTGCGTGTGTGTGTGTGCCTATCATCACAGCCTGTAACATACATACATATATGTGCGTGTATGTGCCATCTCTGCATGGATAACGCTGCTTCTGTGTGCTGCTCCAAACCACACAGTATACAGTCAGCAAAAACTCATAACAAGCCAGCTCTAGGCCTCAGCAGGTGAGGACTGATGGCAAGGCCACTATCTCTTCTACATCATTTGTTCTGCCTGTTTCGAGTTCTCACCTACTGACAGGACCATGTGAAATGCTGCGGGCACTTGATCTCTGGGTTGTGCTTGTAAAACACTCACCTGCTTCCAGAAGGAGCACCCTCACACACCGCACGCTTTGAGGAGGGCAATAGCTCTGGACTGCTCAAATTGCAGGCAGGCACGCATGACGATACGCGGGGGGAGTTATTGACCGAAGGCGGGAAAGAGACACTGTCGGTCAGAGGTGGGGGGGGAGGGGGTTGCACCTGCGCCTATCCAATGCTGTTCGCAGCGACGTGCGTGATTTCTACAGAGTGCTTCAATGAATTGCAGTGGGGCGATTCGTGAGGGAAGGAGGGCATTGTCATCAAGTTTCGAGGTCTGTTGCTGCGGTCTGGGGGAAGGTGGTTGTTGTGGTGGTGATGTTTTTGTTGTTGTTGGTGACGGGAGGGGAAGAGCTTGGTGGCCTGATTGATGCTGGATCTGTTTTGGTGCAGGAGCCTACTGTTGGGATGGCCCGCTGCTGCTTGTATGGAGGGGGAGAAGGCCTCGTTGGAGAGTGCGTCGGCCCTGCGGACCACCTGTGTGTATGTGTGTGTGTGTGAGTTTGTTGGGGGGGGGATTTCACAAAACACAAAAAATAGGAAGGCACGTACAAGGGGAGTTTTATTCTGATGACATTGTTAAGAGGTAAGGTGTAACGTGAGGGCACTGCCACACTGAAGGTGTCACGTGAGGGCATTACCACACTGAACACGTAGATTGGTGAGTTTTATGATGTTTGGTACAACAGTGGCGCTTCTTCCTTGATGAAGATCGGAAATGGTTGCCGCTGCTTGCGTATTCCTCCTCGTGTTCCCCGTTCATGTAACCACAGTCGGGTTGGAGCACAAGCATGAGGTATGAGAAAAGGTGTGGACAGGCTTTTGCTTTGAAGACACAACGCACGTGGCACTTGTCACGACAATGAAGAAACAAAGGAGGTACGAGTGAGCTTCTTTGCCTGGTGTATGTATTCACAAGTATGATGTGCGTGACTTCAAACTCCTTCTCCCTTTAAAATGTACGCCCATGAATGACATGTTGTTTTGAACACACACCTGTAAAAGAAACCCCCTAACCCCTGCATGGGCAATCCAACACTCACACAACCCAGGTATAGTGTCACAGATAAGGTAACATGTGTGCGTGCAGCACGAGAGCGTGTGTGTGCATTCTACTTATATAATACTGTCATACCGTTCATAGTGTGCAGCACGTGTGTGTGTGTGTGTGTGTGTGTGTGTGTGCATACTACTGTCTTTACATTATACTTCATACCGTTTATAGTGTGCAGCACATGTGTGTGTGTGTGTGTATGCATACTACCATCTTTACAGAATACTGTCATACCGTTCATAGTGTGCAGCACCACTGAGCAACAGAGGGTCCTACTCCCTTCGTGCATTTAAATTCAAATATTCAATTGCCCAGCGTAGCTGTCAGCATTCTACAAAAAAAAATATAATACCATCTGCAGCATTTCCAACTATCAGTATGCACATGCACGACCACTGCTGTATTTCAGCGTCCACTGCAGCTGCAGATTTTCTAAACAGGGTTCTACAAGCACTTTGGTGATCAGCAACCATGAAACACTTTGGTGTGCAGCTAGCTCTCTGCGTGGCCTCACCTGCTCAGCCGCTGCTCGTATTTCAGCGTCCACTGCAGCGCCTCTGCTCCTCTTTAACACCGGTGCCTCCTCCTCCCCCTCCTCATCCTCCTCTAACCAACTCGCCATTTCACCTATGTGTGTATGCGTGTGTGTATGCATGTGTATGCATGTGTTTATGTATGTGTGTATGCGTGTGTGTATGTGTGTGAGCATCAATGTAAGTAATTGCCCTTGTCAGGAGGTGGCATGTACCGCTCAAAAATTACATGCCCAGCAGGAGGGTGTAGGAAGCATAACTTTTGGACGGCACATGTCAAACCAATAAAATATCTAACATTCGAAATCCTGACATCAAGAGCTACCGATTGGTATATTTATGGGTCAAATTGGGGAGGGGAGGGGGTGGGGTGGTCCTCCGGTGTGGATTTGTTTTTTTATGAAGGTCTCCAGTTTTATTCTGGGCCACTTCCACGGAATCTTAAATATATAATCTGAATCCTAAGCCCAGTCGATTGCTACCCTTCTCGAGGCAATTGGGTAAAAGGGGGGGTCTGTGGACATGTCCAAAAGTCAGAGGCACACGCGCTCGGGTGCAGGCCGCGGGGTGCGTCAAGCCAATGAAGCAGCAATTAACCCCAAACTTACAGGATTGTGCCAGCATGAGATAGTCAGTGGAATTCTGAAAAAATAGAAGCAATGTGGGACTGTGCAAGCCAGTTATGGGTGCCTGGTGGGTCACGTGTGCATGGGCGTCCGTAAATCAGTTTTTGTCCCATAACTCTGTGCTTCATTTTCAGGTCTTGATGGGTATGCAGATGGATGCAGAAATTAAAAAGGAGCAGACTGGTACCCTTTTTGTCTGGGTGGGGGCACTGGAAGGGGGGTTTGGAGGGTGGGTGGTCCCTCAGGGGTGTTCACCCCCAATGTATACGTGCCTTCCAAAAAATTGAACACCCTCTTGTGCCCAGGCAAACGAATATGATGAGCACACACCCAACTTAAACAGGAGCACACGTGCCTCTTAAAAACGACAAGCAAGCTCAGAATACACACCGAGCAAAAAATATGCTGAGCCCCTACCCACCTTTAACAGGAGGTGACACGCGCTGATGCTGGTGAAGCGAATGTGGCGCTTGCAATTGGTGGTGGTGGTGGTGGTGGTGCTGCTGCTGGCCTTTCACCGAACCCATCCTGGAAGGAAACAAACGCTGATGGCCCTCGCCATTGCCACTGTGTCTGCTACTGTCTGAGGAGGAGCCCCCTCCCTCCTCCTCGTTCATTGCTGCACTAGATCTCCTGTTCTGCTGGTCACGGCTGCGGTTCAAGGATCCGTTGTGCGATGAGCGGTGGCCCCTCAGGGATGGTTGTCTGGAATGGCATTGTGTGAGCAAGCATAAATGCACACACAACGTAAAGATGCAAGCCTAATCATGTGTGTCGTATGTGTATGTACTGTGTCCGGTGTGTGCGATGAGCGGTGACCCGTCAGGGATGGCCGCCTGGAATGGCAACGTGTGAGCAAGCATACACACACATGCGCGCATACATACATGCACACCACATGGACACACTATAATTCGAATAGGCACACCGCCTGTGGGAGAAATGTCTGAGCAGAAGTTACATACACATAAGCGCACCCCCTCATAAACACACACACACTACTTCCTTGACACTCATACACACTCAAAACCACGCACGCACTCATAAGTCTGGTCGCCGAAGTGAGTCCTTCAATGGGGTCTCTAGTAAAGTAGTCACATGGAAACACACAAATACTCACACGCACTGGGACACAAGCACTTACTTGAACGACAGGTTGCCACTGTTGCTATTGACAGCTCTTATCGAAGGCATTTGCTGAAGGCCTGGAGCACCTTCTGACTGCCGTCCACTGTTGGTGTGTGCAAGGCCTTCCCTTGCTGAGGTGAAGGCACCCTCCTCAGTAGAGTCATTATAGCCTCTTTCCTCTGCGCAAGGCAAAAGGCAAACACACGCACAAGGACAGCGTGTGTGTATGTGAGCGTGTGCGTGTGTGTAAGCGTGTATGTATGTATGTATGTGTGTGTGCGTGCGTATTTGTGAGCGTAGCGTGTGCGTAAGTGTGTGCATGTGCGTGTGCATGTGTGTGTGTGAATATGTGTGTCTGTGGGTCAGTGGGAATAGGGGACAGACAGAAGGCGTGGGGGCACATTAATTATGCTATGACTTTAATAGGGGTGTCGTTATTTTGGACAGCAGGTGCTGCAGGGGGGGCATTATATGGCAGCATTTTCAACACAGATGACTGATGACTATGGAATTATCAGCTGCGTCACCAAAACTCACCCGACAAAAAGGAAGAGGCTGTGCAGGTACATACATGCAACTAGCACTCCTACCAAGTCTGTTTAACGCCATTTGGAATGTCACCCGACACAAATTGCCCTGCCCCCCACTGTCCTGCTGACATTTATACCAGCATCACCGCCACCACCATCACCACCACCATCATTGGATCGGCATACAAATTACTCATACCTAAAGATGGATTTCCTAACTTGACCACTACCATCATTGCCACCATCATCAGATCGGCATATACTACTCTTACCTAAAGACGAATCCTCCTAATCTGACGCAACCTAGTTCAGCACGTTGCCCTTGCTGCCAAAACCCACTCCACCATCAGCTGCAGCATTCCTTTTACAAACCCTCTAGCCATCCTTGAGGGGCATTTGCTCACCTCTGACGTTCTCCCTCTTGCTGCCACCCTGCTGCAGATCAAGCCTGGCAGCACCTGCAAAGGAAGAGCATGCGTCCACACATAGTGAAGGACCTGCAGCACGACTTTTGTAGCACTGCAAGGCCGCCAGCAACACTTTGATTTTGCATAGAGTCGAAGGAGGTCTGTTGTAACCCCCACGTCAAAACCTTTATAGGAGCATTAGCAACGATTTTTTGTTTTGCACAGAGTCAATGAGGTCTATTTTATCCCGTCACATCAAAATCTTTACAGGAGCACCAGCGATACTACTTCGTTGTTTACATGTACGCACACACACGTACGAGCACGCACACACACGCACGTACACACACGCACGTACACACACGCACGCACACATGCGCACGCACCCACATGTACGCGCGCACACACACATACCCGCACACACACACACACACACACACGTACGCGCACGCACGCACGTAAGCTCACACACGTACGCACGCACACACACACACGTACAAGTGCACAACGCAGGCACACACGTACGTACACAACCGTATACACACGCACACTTATACAACGCACGCACACACATATGCGCACGCACAAACACACATGTGCACGCACACACACGCACGTACGCGCACGCACGCACACATGCGCGTGCAGCTCGAAGAGCTAAAGGCCCTCGCATAGGTGGCATTGGGGTTTATAAACTGGTTTTTCAAACCTCGCGTACGTTAGACAGTCCAAGATGTCTGTCTTTACCCCCACGTCAAAACCCTAGAAGGTGCATGGTGCAAACCACTTCACTCACTCCCACAGGCAATTTCGACAAAAGGTGTAACAGGCCAACTTTGTGGTCTCGTCAACATTAGCAAACAAAGCCAACATACACTTGATTCTTGATTGCATGGCCCATACCCTTAACAGGAACCATCCAGCCCAGTCTGTGTTAGAAAAAAATAATACAAACTGACTGGCCGTTATCTTTGTTCATTTCATATCACAACCATCACAGGCCCTTTCTTTCTTCACACTTATCCTCACATGCAAACACCCTCCTCAGCTGCCCTTCATTTCAGAGTGGTCTGTGTACCTCATTCTTGCACCCTGTATACACACACGCTAACACGCACATACAAGCTAACCCACACCCACACCTACCCACTCATTCATTCACACATCAGACAACACACCACGGTGAACAAGGACCCTCACCTCCAACCCTTTCCCCGGCTGGCCCTCTCTCGAGGTCGGTCTGTGCATCTGCCTGGTCCTGGTGCCGGCCTAATCTTCTCCCATGTGCGGGCGACCCTTCTACCGCACCACCCAGGTGCTGAGGCAGAAGCTCTTGCACGGTGCTAGGCCTGCAAGGAGCAGGGACAAGCAAGCCGACATTTCTTCGTGAAACATCCTGATGAGCTGTGAATCTGCGGTCATCCTGCAAGGACCAAGGTGCGATTCCGAAAGATGATGCACGAATCATAGCAACTTTTGAAACATTTGGGGCGTGCTACACAGTACGCAGTTTTGGGCGTGCGTGCTACACAGTACGCAGTTTCCTTAAAACACAGGGGAATGCCTACAAACAGGGGTCGATCAGCTGACAGGAATGTTCTGTACGATCAAAACATTTGGCACAGGCAGTGCACCCCATGCCTTCTAACACTTAAAGTGCAGTTGTATGTTGTATGGGCAGAGTACGTGGAGGTGGGGAGTGAGGGGATATGAGAAAGAAATATAAAGAAAGAGATAAACAGGTATATATGTAGGAAATAATTTATGTAGAGATTAAATTATGTATATAGAGGGTACATACATAGAGGGATGATGAGAAATTAGCTAAAGAGATACACATAT
>Ga0307968_1000058_pt1:0-32500 | contig 56536 bp, 57 predicted proteins | sample OrgLakmetagen650_FD_201834 | JGI IMG/M metagenome (GOLD analysis project Ga0307968, IMG submission 201834) | Saline water microbial communities from Organic Lake, Antarctica - #650 | ecosystem: Environmental > Aquatic > Non-marine Saline and Alkaline > Saline | place: Antarctica: Organic...
TGCGCATGAGATACAGAGACCTTTTTGAAGGAATGTTTAAGACTCTGCGTGCGTTTGCTCCTTCGAGCTCTGAATTTATTCCTTTCTTGGCTTGTCATCACAGTATCACTGATTTTGAGATCAATGCGTTCCTAAATCAAGACTCATACAGACTCCTCAAGTTTGTGTCAGATTTAGTTTCAATTTTCGACACTGGTTGATTTTGTTTCACCAGCCAATTGCCATCAGCCAGAGTCTCGGGCTGTAGGCCATCCTTGTAACCCCTTGTAACCCCTAGCTTGTACTGCACATGCGCATGTGCATTTTGCTTGTGTGGTGGTGCATGCGTGATAATGGGTGCACGTTTGCAGTTTTTGCTTGGAGCTCGTGCATGTGAACGACACGTGCAGATCTGTGTTTTGTGTACATATGTACATGCGTGTTCAGCCTATACTGTGTATATGTGCGTGTACAGGGTACGCCATATATATCAGGAACCGGTTTAAAGCCAAACCCCAACTATTTACCCTGCTGCCCTATACCTACATCATTAGCACAATAAACATGTAAGCCAGATCAATAGACAGAAAAAGTACAATCATATCACACACACATTGACAATCCCTCTTGTCCTTTCTATCAACTTGCAGTACTTCATGACAACTGGTACATCAGTATTACTAGGCAAAAAGCAGCCAGCTGTTGCACTCAACTAAACAGACAGCACAAGTTTATAAAAAATTGAGAATGGAAAATACCCTGCAGTGTATCTTTGTTCTTTTTCAATGTTTGATTGCGGCGAATGAGAATGGTTCTTCTCTCCTGCCCAGGAACGGCTCTCCTGCCCAGGAACGGCTTACAGCAGGAATTTGTCTGTCGCTTGTAAAGTTTTGCTTCAAAGAGCTTGCTACTTCTTCACCCCTGCCAATGCCACTGCGTCACCTACACGTTGTTGGAGCACAGGCTGCAACCCTGTAACGTGATCCAAGAGCTGAGGGCCCATGAGCTGTGCAAGGCCCTGCAAAGAAAAATATGCTGCTACGTTAGTAAGTGCTTTTAAATGGTGGGGCTTTGAACAGTGAGACCTCTTTTGCGTGGCTCTCTTAACGTACATGGATTAAATTCAGCACAGCCTCCCTGATTATGATCAAGTGGTCAGAAGGGTATTCAGGTTGTTCAACGAGGCTAGAGACCCCTGACCTTTCACACCATTGCCCAACCCTAACGCTTTGCCCAACTTCAACATGGCTTTACTTGTTACCAACAATTTGAGTTTTGGATGGCACAAAGGATGTGGTGAGAACATTCACTGAAAACACGTTCTGCATCAGTACATATCATTGAATTCTAAATTGATCTCGTCAACACTTTTTGCACATCCGGGTTTGCAATCACAACTATCAAAGTAGTGATAGCCAGTACTCACCGCCAACAGCACATTTGCAGCAGCCCGTCCGTCTCCCTTCGTATCATTGAGCAAAGAGAAAGCAGCAGGAACGGCATGTTTGGTCACTAGTGTGGGCCTGGCTGGCCAGAGTGCACGTGCCAGCACCAGCAGTCGTTCCACCAGTAAGGGTCGGCCACGCAGTGTGCTGTGGCTCGCACAGTGGGAGAAGTTCTGCAGGTGGATGGAGGGAATGAGTAGGGACAGTTATGGGGATTTCTAAGGAATATACCTTAGGGCAGAAGAGTTTGGAAGCAAACATCTAATTGGTGCAAAGGCAACAAAACGGCTTAAGGATGGTCATGGACAATTGGAGTGGTGGAAATTAGACCGGGGGAGTCAGGGTTGATCATCAGTCACTGTGTCACATATGTAGGGGCCATACAGAATGGATCTATCTTTTTGCTGCTGGTCATGCCTGTCACGCTCAATACTGAGAATCCTGGAGAAAGTGACTCAAGCTCCGCGCACATCTGCTATTTTTACTAATCAAGGTCAAACCTGGTTTGAATGTGTTTTTTATTACTCATTTTTCTCATCTCACAGGATGCTTTCCAACTTGTTTTTTTTTGTAATCAGATAACAGCCAGAGCCAGAGCTGCTTTTTGTGTTAAGGTCTCAAGGACCTTAATTCACCTGTATGAGTAGAACAGGGTCCACTGCCTCCACCAGAGAGTCGGTGGCTTTTATTGCCACAGCACGGATTTTATCGTTTGACGAACCCAGGTTTGCAGCTAAAGCAGGTATCAGGGTGTTGATACCCACACTGTAGAGGAAGCCAAAGTGAGAAATAAAGTTGTCAGGATTGTCATAAGGAGAAGAGTAACGTGTTTGCCAGTATTTGAGTCTCAGGGGTTCTCAGAAAAACTATGCAACATGGGCTATCCGAAACTTAATGCAAGAGATGACACGCTTGGGTAAAGATTGTCCATCTGTCATATTGAAACATCAGCATAAACAAGAGGCGGTCTGCTGACAAAGCAAATTTAAACTTGTATACAGCAATATGGCTTAGTAACCGCGAACTAGTTTTCCCATCCGTTCCTGCCTACGTCTTCTCTCACCTGCATCGACCCCGTAAACAGAGGAAAAGGGCCCCAAGTGTTTCTAAGGCTTGTATTGAGACCTTAGCATTGCCATCAGTGATGCGTGCCTGTAAATGGCAATAAAAAAGGCATGCGCCAGTAGTATTTTCATGCAGGTTTACAGAGTGTGGTTGCATTCCAAGAGTGGGATTTGTTAAGCTTGGAGGTAAGCCAGCGTGAGCGCTACACAATGGCTGTTGAAATCTGCAAGTGGAGGCTCCTACCGTCATACTATCCAGGAGCTCTACAAGTTGAGACTCTGGAGCACCGGCCAAGCTCTGCTGCTCCTGCGCCATCAACTCTAAGCTCTTTAGCACCTGCAAAATATGGATGCAGGGCATTTAAAGAGGCTAGAGGTGTTGGCCTTAGTCCGACCAAACGTGCACCAAGGTAAAGAAGCACGAGAGCAGCAAGTAATGTGTGACTTGTACCGTGCTGCTGATGTAGAAGCAGGCCCTAATAGGAAGGCACGCACAAAGCCAAAGTAAGGAAATCTAGCATGAGTTTACCTCTTGAGCTGGTTCGGACTTCAGAACATGGGTAAATAGGGCGTTTGATTTTGCCAGCGAGGCTCGACCTCATCGAGCCTCAACTAGAGGGTGGCACACCTTTAGTAATACCGTACGTTCACGACCACTTCGGAATCTAGAAAAACATTTGGTAAAAAAAATTTTCAATTTCTGGAGCCCTCTCCGAGCTGAATTTGAAGTGATAAATAAATATTTTTAGTGGTTTTGAGAGTGTTTTAAAAATAAGCTCCCAGCGTGCCAGTGTGAACCCCTGGCCCTGGTTTTGAAGCCCCTGTCCCCAGCTGAGAGGCTGGCCGCTCAGCCGAGAGACCATGAGAAGCAACACTCACTCTGCGTGGATGCCCCAGAGGAAGGGCCTGAAGGGGCTGTAAGAGGGGGAGGCTTGTTCTTGGAGCTGCGCCCCACTTAGTCAAGTGCACACAACCTCATAAGTGCACTCATCAACTGTGCCTGTCCCTCTCATCCCCTGCCAGCTCCCTGAGCTGCCTATCCCTCTGCAGCTTCTCATGGTCACTCGGCTGAGCGGCCAGCCTCTCAGCTAGAGACAGGGGCTCCAAAAACGGGCCAGGGGGTTCACACTGGCACGCTGGGAGCTCATTTACAAAACCAAACCATTAAATACAATTAATTCATCACTTCGAATAGAGTTCGGAGAAGGCACCGAGAAATTTTTTCTTTTTCAAATAAATTATTTGATTTCTTGTGGAATCGTGAACCTATGCAGGAGGCGCAAAAAAAAAAGTTTATGGACGTCAACCCTATTTTTTTGGTTTGGGGGCCCTTGACCCCCCCCCCCAAATATACATCACCCAGTGCCCCCACCCGGACAAAAAGGCTACCAATCTGCTCCTTTCTTCAAATAGGCATCCATCTGCATACTCATCAAGACCTGAAACTGAAGTGTTGCAGAGTTATGGGGCAAAAACCAAGATACAGACGCCAATGCATACGTGACCTACCAGGCACCCATAACTGGCTTGCACAGTCCCACATTGCTTCCATTTCTTCAGAATTCCACTGGATATTTCATGCTAGCACAATCCTGTAAGTTTGGGGTAAATTGCTGCTTCATCGGCTTGACTCGCCCCACGGCCTGCACCCGAGCACGTGTGCCTCTGACTTTTGGACATGTCCACAGACCCCCCCCTTAACCCAATTTGCTCATAGAGGGTGCCAATCGACAGTTCTTGAGCTGAGGATTCCAAATATATAATTATTATTTCGGGAAAATGCCCCAGAAAAATTCTGGAGGGGAGGTCCCAAAAAGTCGAAACCCCCCCGACCCCCCCCCTTCCTGACCTTCTCCGATTGAACTCATTTATAAACCAATTGATAGCTCTCAACCTCAGGATTCCGATTATAAAATAAAAAGCGTTTGATAGTTGACGTCCAAAAGCTACAAGGACTGACGCCTCCTGACCTATGGTATACTTTTTGAGCGCCAAGCAAAATTTACAATCAAAAATTTGAAGTGCCAAATTACAACATCAACATGAGCATCTTTACCTCTATTCGTCCTCGAAAATCACGGGCTTCCAAGCCAGAGAGGATTTTGACCAGAACCTCTTGCTGGTTACTGCCCTCCTGCATAAGCATGTGATACAGGTTTCTTACATGTATATCAGAGAGTACATGTGCCTTCTTTGTTAGGTGCACATCGTCAGTATTAAACCTTTACACTCGCAAAGTATTTAAGAGGCTACGTGGGTACAGAGACATTGAGAAGGACAGGGTGGTGAACACTTGCACAAATACTTACCATGACCGAGGACTTCGATGGTAAAGGGGAAGCTTCTGCAGCTGCACCAGCATTAGCTGCCGCCGCAGCACGAGCCCTGTAGCCACTGCTACTGTTGCCGCTGCCGGGTCCCTTCAAGCCTCGCACCTGGTTGTAACAAATGGAACGAGCAAGTCTATGCTAGTATACTGCTGTCTTTGCTCCTAGATCTTTTCAAATTGTGAAGGAAATGTATTACTATCCGGGATCGGTGCATTAGCCCTATATCTCAGCCGCTATATCTGCCAAAACTCCTTCGGCACGGGGGATTTCTGGCAGATCATCGGACTTAAAAGCATGCAGGGCACCGTGCACAGTGCTCCCTGGCAAAAAATGAAGTCAAACAATTAATTCTGTCACCTCTGGCGGGATTAAGGTCCCAAATATAGCGCTATGCCTGTGGTTTCATGCCACACACATGTGCCTTATGTGAAAACAATGCCTGTGAAATAGCAGGACCCAGCTGTTCCCCCTGGCTAAAGTGTTGGACCAAGACTGAGCTATCCGTGCATGCACACTTATGTGTGTGTGCGTGCGTGCGCTCGCGTGTGTGCGAACTTGCGTGCGTGCGTGCGTTCTAGTGCAAGCGTGCGTGCGTGCGTAGTTGCGTGCGTGTGTGCGTGTGTGCGTGTGTGTTTGTACGTGCGTGCAAGCTCTGCAGGTGTGTGTGTGTGCGTGCACTCATGTGCAAGTGCAGGCATGTTTTTGCCTTTGTGCCTCCCTTGCTGCTCATGTTCTTGGCTCACGGTATGTGATCCTCACAGCACTCCAAGGCTCCATAAGGGTATGTGTTTGTATTGCGTTGAAGCTTGGACGTCCAAGGACAAATTTGAGCTGTGTTCGAAGCGTGGGCATGAGCTGAAATGAAGGAAATTGATGATTTCGATTTTGGCACGCGCTATGTCTGAAAGATCTTAAAACGCTATATAGCGCCATAAGCAAACGCCAATCCCTAACTATAACAGACTACAATCCCAACAGAAAAGCATTAGATGTAATCTCAAGCATTATTATACACTTAAAACATCATGCATACACCCTCTTGAGCGGATTACAAAAATGACATCTTCTCATTCATCTTGTTTCTTTCTCTACAATACAAAGATACAAAGCATGCACCTACACAAAATAGTATACAGTGAAAACACAAAATGACGCCACACCTTAGAAGGTGGCCCCCCGCCTGCATTTCCCCCGATTGGTGCGCTAATGCTGTACTTGCCCCGGCCTGACAGTTGCTGCTGCTGCTGTGCTGTTGCTGCAGCATCCTGCAACGCATGGATGTGGTGTACTATGTACTACATAACATACAATGTGTTGGTGAACTCATTACTAGTAGACATTGGGAAGACAGCAACTTAGCTCTTCTGTACAAATCAGGTGTGCGGACACACAAAGTTGCATGACCTGGTAATGAACAAGCACTTACTTGAAGAGCATGTCCTGATAACACGCCACCACCAGCACTGCTGACCATACCCCCGCTGGATCCATGGGATGAACGAGGGGGGAAGGCAGATGCATTGAAACAGGGTCCACTACCTGTTCTCCATGGATTTAGAAAGTAGCAGGTTAACATGGTTATTGGAATGTGGACGCCTTAAAAAGCAGGCAGGAAGGCAGGCTAGATGGATTCTTGTACATCTGCAACAACAGGTGTACAGGCATCCCCTGTAAGTGGCAAATACCTGATCGAGAATGCGCCACAAGCAAGTGTGCAACATGTGGCTGGCACTGACAGCAAGCTGTGTGCAACGTGTGGCATTGTCTGACAGCAAGTTGTGTGCAACATGTGGCTGGTACTGACAGCAAGTTGTGCTTGTTTGTGCGTGCGTACGTACCTAAGGAGCCTTGGCGTGATATTTGTACCCTTGGCAGGCCCGCCAGGTTGGGTGTGCCACGAGTAGCAGCATTTGAGGGTATCGGCGGGAGGGATTGTAGGTTGTCCATCACGTCATTGACCTGCAAGGCCCAACAAGAACGAGTAGTGTTTGAGTCACCATGCTACTGTTTAGTTTTGAAAGGCTGCTTCATTATCAATGTGCTGCAGAGGCACGCATGCAAGTGCTTGAAATTTGAGATCAACTCGACCTCATTAGGTGGCAACAGTAAGCAAGGTTTGTTGGCACAAGCCTGTTCAGTGCCCCTAGACATCCACACAGTGCAACAGAGCACAGGTTAATCATACATGCCAGCAGCACCTTCTTAGCCAGCATTTCTGGTTGCACCAGGCCAAGCAAGCGGTCCACATCAGCTCGGCTGTTCTGGCACGCTTTAATGTTGTAGAGAAGACGTTTCCCAAAAGTTCGCGTTTCAAGCGCCCCTGTACATGTTACAGAAGAAAAAGAGGTCAATGCAAACAATACAAGCTGTATGGATGTTGGACCACTACCCTGTTCATTCCTGAGTGTCCAATTTTCAATTTGGCTCCTCATTTCTTGTTGCATAGTATGCATACACACATGGAACTCATTGCCTGCTGCAAGTTCACACACAGCCGTTGAGGCTTGTTAGGCGTACAAGTGAACTAGAAATCAAGGGCGAATGAAGCCACTAGCATAATTGCACACCTTCATCTAGGAATCCTGCAGCTACTTTAAACAGGCGATCTAGGCACTGCTGGTTGGAAGACAGCATGGAACGGACGTTTGCCAGCTCCATCATGCTGTCCAGGTGGCACCCCACCTGCACAAGTGCATGCAAGCACAACGGGGTCAAGAAGCAAGTGCTCGTACTTAGCAAAACATGTACAGCAAAAAGCGTTCAAGCATTATTTGCATCTAAGATTGAAGAAAGCAGACAGAGGCAACAGAGCAACGGCAACAAGATGGCAACCATGTTGGATAAATTTGAACACCAATAGGCGCTCATGAAACAAGTTCAGACTTGCGGACTGTGCAATGTACGGTTTTGTCTGATGTTTATTGTATGTACACAGGTTTTGCAACAATGCATGCACTGTTTGGCGGATCATGATTTACTTTATTTACGGAGCAATACTGCACCAAAGCACAATGCTAAGCTGGCATCATTAGCGCAATAATGACCTCAAAAAGGTCTTTTGGCCTCAACTCTCCCACTCCCCCAGTGTCCGTCAGTGCGCTCCTTCTCAGCAATGAGGCCAAAGAATGCATGCACAATGACCCTGAGGCAGGGTACTTTCTATCACGTTAAGAAGATCCTCTTTGAGCTGTACGCTCGTACAAAATTGGGTTGTACTGGAATTATAAGGTTTGGGGGGCCGGGCCAGCCCAGAGCTGAAAATGCAGGGATGGGCCATACGGACTTCAGAGACGTTTAATACGGAAAAACACGTGTAAAATACGCAATACGCGCAATATACGATATCGTATTTTATGCAAATTCGGGGTGCCGATTTTTGACCCAAAATGGACCCGATTTGCCCCAAAATCACATAAAACATTCTTAGTTATCTTCCAATATATTAAATGTAATACATTAAGGTAATAATGACATCAAAAGCTCGCTGGAAGGTTTCTAGGCGGGAATTCGTCTGAAAAGGCAAAAAACGGCAAAAATCGTCAAAAATCGGTTTAAAATGCAATCGTATAATTCGGCCCAATTTGTCCAATACCAGGGATGGGTCATAAGGCGTAGGCGTATTATACATTGTATCGTATTTATCATTAATTGTATTTTTCAAATTGCTCCGTATAATACGATTTTGGGCACTTAACGAATTTTGCAGCCACAAGCACCCCAGAGCCCCCCAGAAGCACTCCCAGGCCCTCTAGAGCCCCCCAGAGGCACTTATAAGCCCTCTAGAGCCCCCCAGAAGAACTCCCAGCCCATCAAAACGTAGCATGATCACTTGCTTATTGCTACCACAACCCAGAAGGTGGTGCCTGTAGCGTAGATGAATTGTGCAACAGCTGCATCCACCGGCCTTGGTCACTGCCCTCTTGCTGCAGGTGTCCAATGACTGTGTAGATGCTGCTGCTGATGTGCTTGCAGTAGTCCTGTGCAGGTGCCTCTCTTTTCCTGCATGCTCCTCGCGTCGACGATTTCTCCCATGCGAGCGCTGCGACTACGCCCTGAGGATTCCTGCCGGGTCAGCTTTGCATGCTGCTACACCTACGCTGGGATTCTGCCTCATGAAGTGCTCGCGGATGCGGGGGGCACCGCTGCTGAAATCTCGGAATTCTGGCATCTGGCATCTGGCATCTCGTAAATCTGCCCCTTCTGTCCCATAACAGCAACACGATGCCACTCAGGGTCTTTACCAGGAGGTATTATAATGTTCTGGAGGCTGGGGGGACAATTCGTGGTGGTTGGAGGGTGGTTGGTGCAAGCCCACGGGTACCCCCAAAATAGCATAAATAAGTCTTCGTATTATACGCGTATTGCGTATGAATAGCGTATTATACCGTATGGGATGTCTCAGAAGTCCGTATGACCCATCCCTGTCCAATACGGTAAAATGTGCGTTTAATACCATATGGCGTATTATACGAATACGCCTTATGACCCATCCCTGTGAAAAGGCCAAAAAAGTATCTGTTTTGAAAGCCTCATACATCATCCCTATGTTTGCACGTAAATGCAAAAAGGACAGCGGTTAGCAATTTTGTTACACAATGAGAACCTACAAAAAAGTCTTCCCGAGAAAGCTTTGTGTCTGTTGTTAGGACTCAAACTTGAGCCCTTGGTATCAGCACACAAACCGACTAAAAAAGCTATACACACAGGTGTTGCGTAACATTCGGACCTATACTGTGCAATCCTGCGATATGCTGCATTGATACGTATCAATTTGTTATACAGAACATGGGGAATATTTTGGGGCTGAACAGCCACATACCTGCGTGGAAGTGAACATCATGTGCAGGTCTGGCCAATTCGACGCACAACAATTCCCAGTTGCAAGTGCCCAGCTTGCCACACCACTGGCACCAGTTGCAACTGAACGCACACAGAACAACCACCCACCTTGGCACGGACGTGCGTACTCTTGTGGTTTGCATTTGCGCATAACACAGCTACAACTCGATGCTCTGAAGCCCTGCGGCACATCTCAGCCAACGCACGGTCAGCCTCTGCAGCTAGAAAGTTCTCACGACCTGAACAGCGCAGCATTTTGGCATTAAAGGTGTAAATTGTGAAAACATGAAGGTAAAAAAGGTATGCAGATACTCAGAAAAGAATAAAAGCATGGAATGCTTCCTTGGCTGCTTCAGTGCCGCTTGTACGCAAGTGAATGTAAGCAGGCCTCCACTCTGATGGAGTCTGCTTATGGACCATTGGGCAGGTCAGCCTCAGTTGCCTTGCTTAAATTGTAGAGGCACAACAACATTTGCAATGCAGTAGACAGTCATTTCACATTGATCAAAGGCTGTTCATGGCAATTCATCTTTTGGTAGTTGCTTATGTACACAACGCTTCACCTGCATTTGAAATCTCTCCCGCCTTTTTCAGCAGCATGGGTGCAATATCATCCAGCTCTCTGTCAAGCTGGCGGCCAAGGGCAACAAACATCTCCTGAAGGTAAGGCAAACACAGAGAAATTCAGACAGGCCACGATTCAGACACACCCTGGAGGGTCAGGCTGACAGACAACAGGATTATCTTCCAGAACAAGAAAACTTTTTGCCATTGCATCCACAAGGAACAAGAGACAAATACAGACAAGAAGGAATTACTGATAAAACTCGAAACAAGTTCAATCATCTGCTCTCCTGACCCTAGCTGCTTATCAATCAACGCAAGCTTTTGCATAGCAAATCAAGTGATTGAACATGTACACAACAGCCAGAGCTACCATGCAAACACTGCACACCTGCATGAGAGTGATGGCGTTCTTGACTGTCACGCTGCGCAGCTGGTCTAGAGCTGGAACTGCGGCGCGCACAAACTCGTGCAAGCACGGCCGCAGCGCTTCTGGGTGATGTGCCACGATGCGACGAGAGTCATTTAAAGCATCATGCTGGCCCTGAACATGCAAAACACACATGCAGCATGTAGTGATTTAAATGTCACGTGCAGCACAAAGAACCAGAAATGTCATGGCACTTTTACATACACACGCACCTGCCAATCAAGCTTCTTGCGGTCTGCATTGTTGGCCTCCACCATTTTGTTGATGGCAGAACGGAGGGAGCGCTCCGGCTCAGGCAGTGGCGTGAGCTCAGCGGTGGTGAGCTCCTCCATGGGCTTCATGCTCTTCTCCCAGAATCCGTTGCTGCAGGCATCATGGAACGACGATAGCTTAATTTGGGCGTACACCAGCTGGTGCACCAGAGTAAAGCTCCCTATAGCCTTCATGCATTGAGAAATAAATAGTGGCGCTGTGATTGGGGGCTCTAGGAATTAGTAAGACCTTGTAAATAGCCCATACTTGCAAATCATGCTTAAGCTGGTACCCTAATTTGTCGTGATAGCCAAAGCTCTGTGATGAGCAAGGGCTTTCTTTCTCTTCAATGAAATGGCAGAGGGGGCTGACTGAGTAAATGTCCAAATATGTGCCCTTTTTGCACTCTGAATCCAGCCATTCACTGCGCACTCAGCCAACTGACACCATCCTGGCTTTAAATGAAAGCTGATATTGTAAGCTGCACGAGGATGTGCTTATATCCATGTAAGTCACAGTGTGCGCAAATTGATGGGGGTCAAAGCTCAACTTGACTGCCCAAACCCTAATTTGGTGCCTTTCTATGGGAAAACAGCCTATGTTGAGCCACATCACCATGCACTTCATCTTTTCACTTGATTTTTTTTGCACATATTTTTTTATTACAACAACACAAAATTATGCCATTTGGTGGAGTGGGTGATCTGCTGTGAAGATTTTGTGGTGAAAAGTGGGGTTCACGCCGCGGACGATAGGGCATGTGGCCGCAATTTGCAGCTTTCAAGCTCAAGTGCAACATCAGATCAACGGCTACATCTGGATTCTATTATCAAAAACTGCAAAGTGGGGCCAACGTGCTCAATTCACATTTTAAAAACACCTTTTTTTTGGCTCAGTCAGCCCCCTCTGCCCAAATGGAACTGTCTCCTATGCCTGTGCCAACTGCCTGGCAAATCTGCCCTAAGCAGAGTTGTGTGCACTCTCCTGGAACTGGTTCTCTGCTCACCCCATCTAGCCTTGCGTGTGCAAATGCAACAGCTGTGCGTGTGCCCAAAGCTGGTGCTCACTGCATACCTGCATCCTCAAGGTCCTGTGTTTGACCTGATGTGTGTGCCCAATGTCATGCACGCAAAGAAAATGCAAAGCAAGTAAGGTGGCTGGTACAGGCCTGTCGCAACCCTGAGACTTGCCGTTCTCCATCCCGGGCAGTGCTCTCTCCGCGTGACGTGTCATAACAACAGCAAGTGGCCGGAGACCAATTGTTCTCAAGCGCTATTAATTTAACTTCCTACTCATCGCAAAAATGCAACAACATGACTCTGTTCGAGAAGCAGACTTGCAATCCCGGCGTCGCCAAATACTCCCTACAGGATCAGGTTTGTCTTTAAATAAAAACTTCTTTCCATTAATCTGATTTTTATGTCTAAAAGCTCCCAAAAAAGGCCCTCTTTACCAACCAGGACACTATTCGACAATCGGAAAGCACCATCCTACTAGACATGAGGTTCTTGCTCAATTTAGCGAATACAGATTTTGGAAAAAGGTCACAATTTCTGAGCTACAAGGCTCTCAGTTTTCCAGCAATGCATAGGTCTAGGATACGAAGTGTCCTAGAGACCAATGAGGACAGCAGCACAGCCTCAACGTGGGGTGCAGACCTCTCCAACAGTAAAGGCACATTTGAGCAGCCGCTGCAACTCAGGTGCGAACTCCTGAGTGCGTGGAGCATGGTGCTTGCATACAGGCAGCCATTCTAAATTTAGCAGCAACCAGGGATGGGTCATACGGACTTCTGAGACGTCCCATACGGTATAATACGCTATTAATACGCAATACGCGTATAATAAGAAAACGTATTTATGCTATTTTGGGGGGTACCCTGGGCTTGCACCAACCACCCTCCAACCACCACGAATTGTCCCCCCAGCCTTCAGAACAATATAATGCCTCCTGGTAAAGACCCTGAGTGGCATTGTGTTGTTGTTATGGGACAGAAGGGGCAGATTTACGAGATGCCAGATGCCAGGAATCCGAGATTCCAGCAGCGGTGCCCCCCGCATCCGAAGCACTTCATGAGGCAGAATCCCAGCGTAGGTGCAGCATGCAAAGCAGACCCGGCAGGAATCCTCAGGGCGTAGTCGCAGCGCTCGCTAGCAATGGGAGAAATTGCCGACGCTGGCGCTCACAGGGAGGAGCATGCAGGAAACGAGAGGCACCTGCACAGGACTACAGCAAGCACATCAGCAGCAGCATCTACACAGTCGTTGGACACCTGCAGCAAGAGGGCAGTGACCAAGGCTTGTGTGGATGCAGCTGTTGCATCATCTAAGCTACAGGCACCACCTTCTGGGTTGTGGTAGCAATAAGCAAGTGATCATGCTACGTTCTGAGGGGCTGGGAGTTCCTCTGGGGGGCTCTAGAGGGCTTGGAAGTGCCTCTGGGGGGCTCTAGGGGCCTGGGAGTGCTTCTGGGGGGCTTGTGGCTGCAAACTTTGTTAAGTGCCCAAAATCGTATTATATGGAGCAATTTGAAAAATACAATTAAATACGTGATAAATACGATACGACGTATAATACGCCTACGCCGTTTGAACCATCCCTGGCAGCAACGGTAGCAGCAGCAGCAGTAGCCGAGAGGCACCCGAAAGCAGTGAGGATGTAGGGGAGGGCTCAGTGAAACTCCCAAGATTGCAACTGTTTTTCCTTTTCAGGGAGCTCGCACAATATTTATACTTGCAAATTCATTATTATGGCACCTCACAAAAAAGAGGCCTCACACAGGAGGGTGTAGGAAGCATAATTTTAAACGGCATGTCTATTTCCGATAAAGAAATAGAATTTCGAAATCCTGACGTTGAAAGCTATCGATTGGTATATATAGGGGTTGAATCGAGGGGGGGGGGGGGGGTGTCCCCCGGTGGGGTTTTAGTTCTTTGGGGGGGGATCTCCAAATTTTTTCAGGGCAATTTGATTTAAAATATATCATCGGAATCCTCAGCTCAAGACCAGTCGATTGGCACCCTTTTTGAGCAAGTTAGGTCAAGGGGGTGGGTCTGTGGACATGTCCAAAAGTCAGAGGCACACGCGCTCGGGTGCAGGCCGTGGGGTGAGTCAAGCCAATGGAGCAGCAATTCACTTCAAACTTCCAGGATTGTGCCAGCATGAGATAGTCAGTGGAATTCTGAAGAAGTGGAAGCAATTTGGGGCTGTGCAAGCTAGTTGTGGGTGCCTGATAGGTCATGTGTGCATGGGTGTCGTATCTCAGTTTCTGCCCCATACCTCTGCAACACTTCAGTTTCAGTTCTTGATGAGTATGCAGATGGAAGTAGAATGCGAAAAGGAGCAGATAGGTACCCTTTTTGTCTGGGTGGGAGCACTAAAAGGGGGGTTTGGAGGGTGGGTGGTCCCTCAGAAAGGTCCGCCCCAAAAAGTGGATATGCCTTCCAAAAATAAAGATAAACACCCTCGTGCCTCACAAAACTAAAAGCGCAGTACAGCAATATGAACAATTCACATTATACATGTATGTTTTAAAGACGATGTAAGCATGTTTTGGCAGAGTGAGATAAAACAAGTGTTGTCATTTTCCGGTTCGTTCAAACGGTTTGATAAAGCCTGTCCAAACTTTCACTTCTACTCGAACTGAATAACCCTGCTCCCAGTCGATTCCAATAGTTACACATGATTGTGTAGCATATGGTGTTTAGGGCGCATCATGTGGCGCAACGTTCAAGGAAGGCCGGGTGTTAGGTTGCAGAGCGTAAAGCACAAGCCATTTGCAATAGCGCTGCCATAATTTCATTTGATCCCTTATAGAATAGCCCCCTGGATTCCACCGCACAGCTGTGACAATTTTCTTTTGTCCGTGTCTTTTCCTTTTCCAGTTTCACTCACACTTCTTAACCCTTATAAGGTAACACTGCCCTCCGGTACAGGGTGCAAAACAAAGAAAAAATCCCACCTTGTCACAGACTTTGCGCTCGTCAGAGGGCTGAACGCAGATTCCCCAGCAGGTGTAGAGGGCTGCACTGCGCTTTGCTGCGCTGTGGGTGTGCAAGCGGCTGAGCCCCCTCCCCCTGGCACAGGCAAGTCAGCACTGCGCAGTCGCAAGCGTTCTTGAAGGGCAGGAGTTAGACGGCTTCGCTGGGCATACCTGAAGGGAGCAATTTGAATGCATGTATATTGTGTGAAATTGTGTTTGTGTGTGATTGTGTGCACACAGTTTGGGAGGGTATTGAGCCTTGATGTGTTGATGGGTGAGCACGCTTTTACCCTGAAAGGGCAAGGGGAAAGCCATTCTGCTGAGCATTTGCTGTCTTTGCTAATTTGGCAATAAAGTGATTGAGCGCATAGGATAACCATATGAGTGGGTATTTAGCATCTGTAGGTGTGTGTACATGCGTGCAAGTGTGGGTGGATGTATGGTTAATTGGCATTTGCGAGCACCTAGAATAGTGCAAAGCGGGAAAAGTGCAGATAGAGTTTTCACAGTCTCTTATAGACAAACAGGGAACATTGCGTGCATGCTCAGAGATTGATACCAAACCTAGATTAGGTGTCATTTGTCTGCACAGAAGAAAGGGCGTGTTAAACATATTTTTAGATGTCACAAGTGCAACAACCTCACAATAATAAGTAATAAGCCACGAGCGTTAATCGGAATTATTCCACCCCGTGCACGTCCTTTTGTGCACAAACATAACTTCAAGCGATGAAGAAGGTTGTGGCAAATCCCTTGCATGCATTTTGCATGGTGAGTGCAAAATATATTACGATTCTAGCATATTTGTTGTACCAAAAAATTGGCGTACGTGTGTGCAAGTGTGAGCCCAAATCATGGGTATTTATAATAGTCTCTGCTTTGTCCAACCCTGCAAGCACTTAAGATGCCAGTACATTATACTTAGCTGGTCAGACATCTAGCCTGACCAATTAATCATTAAAATATGAACAAAAAAAACTGCACGTCTCATGCCAGTCAATCCCACAGACAGTTATCATAGACTTACACAGGGCTTGAACAGTTGGAGCCCCCTCCTTGGGAAGCTGCTGCACTACTGCCCACCACACCTCCTGGAAAAGAGCCCTGCGCATGATGGCATAGATTCAGTGCATTTTGCAATTTGCTCTTCCTGACTGGTGTTGCTTAAGTGAGCTGCAACCCTTCTGGCAGACTGAGAAAATGGCGAAATCAGAGTTCTGCATAGTTGGGGGAATTCGACACTTGAGTGGTGCTAGACACAGGCCTAAGAAATTGGCGCTTTATTTGTGGACAGGAACCTTGCCTTTTGCAATCCCTGTACCAAAAACGACCAACCGCCCAATTTCACCTGATGTTGGGGCGGTAGGGGTGCACTGTTTGCAGGTGCTAGGCCAGCAGCGACTAAACCACCCCCACCACTACCGTACGGCAATCGCTGCGTAGAGATGCGTTGCAGTCCCAGCTGCTGTGCCGTCAGCATGCCTGCTATGCCATGATCTGCCTTCATGTCAGCACTACTGTCGTCATGGCCATTGCCAAGACCACCCCCACCATCCCTTCCTTGCTGCAGCTGCGGGTGGTGCTGTTGCAATTGCTGTTCCTGCCGCTGCTGCTGCTGCTGCTGCTGCTGCTGTTGTATCTGTGGCGCCTTCCTTACACCAGATTCGTCCCTCCCTTTTATTAGCGCCACGAGTCCACCATGCCCCCTTCCCCCTCCAGCACCACTGCCCATCCCACTATTGATCCCCTCCCTAGCCTGATCTGAGGGCGATAGCAGTGGCCCTTCACGGCCCTGCCTCTCGTGGTTGTTATGCTGGTTGCTGGCCACCCCTGCCAGTGCTCCCACAGACCTCCCCTCACTCCCCGCCTTCATACCCATCCCTTCCAGCTGCGGGCTGATCCAAGCAGGCAGACCGTGCAGGGGGTGGTGCTGTGGTTGTTGTGGGGCTTGGGGACTTGGTAAAGGAAATACATGACGACTCCCTATCAAATTGCCCCTATTGTGGCCGCTTCCTCCTTCATGCTTGACTGCTCCTACGCGTGTGTGTATACATATACTTGGAATCCCTACGCAAGACACATTAAAACATCTTACATTAGAACACCTTACATTAAAACACCTCGACATAAAAATTACCATCCTTACCTTGAAGGTCCCAGTGCATGAGTGGGTGCAGGTGAGCTGAATGATCCGAGGAAATATAGGTCAAGGCACTACTGCTTTTGCTGCTGGGATACGGATGATTGTCAAGGAGCCCTTCGTCTTGCGACTGTTTGCGGCTAGGGAGTTGTGAGCTGGGTGCACGTTTCTCTATTTGGCGACGTTTTAGGTTGGCGAGCAGCTCGCCCTTGTTGGGGCTGAAGGTCTCAGGCCGAACTGGTATATGTGCGTATGTGTGTATGTGTCTGTGTGAGTTTGTGTGTATGTATGTGTGTAAAGGGGAGGGCTAAGTGTAAGCGTGGATCTATATATGTGTGTGTGTGAGTCAGGTCACTTGCATTGATAAGAGGCAAGGAAAAATACCTTGCCGAAGCCCTGCACATGCCCTTTAAGGATCCCATCATGTGAGATTTGACATTACAGCTTTTTCCCATATTTCATATACACCAATCCACTAGAAGGTTTGCCTCTGGTTGAGCATTAAGACGCAATTTCGACCATGCAGCTCTTCAAACGCACGTGCAGAGTCCTCCTCCATTTGATGTCCATGCAACCAAAGCGGCTTGAGTGCACCTTGCTGATGGTGCTGTAAGTGGTATTGCGGTTGCAACACGTTTGGGAGTGGGCTGGACAACGTGGGCTGGAGGGCAGTGGAAGGGGGGGAGGATTGGTGGCGTGGTTCCCTCAAGGCCTCATAGCCCTCATTCCTACTGCCTGCAGCGATAAGGATATGGTGGAGGGATCTGGTCTCATTACATTTTGGGTGGTACAATGGAGCGTGGAGCGTACGGAATTTTCATACCATCCAGCCGGTATATCACCGTGACCACTCTAAATAACTCTACTTAAAATTTCTTGCAGGTGAAGTATGCTAGGTACAGATAAACAAGTATTCTGAATGTCCAGGTTCGAAATCTGGTCAAAACATTCCCAACAAACACCAAACACCACGTCTCTTGCTTTCTTGCGTAAAAGGCATGCTTGTTTTAACAGTTCTTTGCTTACGTATAATTTGGCCAAAACCACGTATACATACAATGTACGTATGCTATTTTTGGCTCGGAAATCACCAAACATGCGGTCATATACCATACATGTGTATACACCTTACATACGGTTTAGGTCAACCTTACTTACTTATGCACATGTAGAGCTCTTCCTTGTTTAATTAGGGAAGGGCAAAAGGACCCCGCATACAATTGCATTGTGATTTATAATTTACAACTAATTGTGTGCTGCTCGTACAGCTCACTTTGGGGTTTGTTATTGATTTTCTTCAAACCTCGCGTTGGTTACGCGGCTGTACGGTGGGTCCTTTCTCTATGTCACTCAAATTCCTCCAGGCAGGCTCAATTGATACATGAACACAACACGCAAACAGTTGACAACTTTCAAAACAAGTGCCATCATGTGTCCCTTCTGTAGAAGCACAGGCCAAATGCTGAATTTGAGCTGCTGACTTTCAAAGTCATACTCCATGCTACAGTAGCTTACAAGCCTTTGTGCAAAAAAATCCATTGCTCTCCAGCCTTACCAGCAGCAGTGAGCAGTGGGGGGGGCGCTCTCTTTTCTTTCTGATCTGCATCAGCAGCAGCCCCTCCTCCTCCTGCGTAATCCTCTGCCCCCCATGGACTGGTGTGCTGGCTGTGTAGCATATCCAGGTAGTTGGCTGCATCTGAGTCAACGGATGCCAGTGCGTGCAGGTCGTGCGGTTGCCCGAGCGTGAAGTGAGTTCCTGACTCATCATGCGGCTGGTTTGCCACCAGGCTGAAGCTGCTGCTGCTGCTGGCGTTGATGTCTTGGGAGTGGTTAACGAGGGGCATGGGGCTCTGGCAGGGGCCTGGGTTCATAAAAGTGATAAAAACCTGGGCAAAAGCGTTTATCAAACCTGCTTCTGTCCTGTGCCACTTGGAGGACACAGGTTGGGGCTGGGGAGCAGGACAGTGGGACACAACTCCAGATTGCTTTTTTACTACTGCCAGGGTCGTAATTTAATTTGTATGGCTGTGCTTCTCACTATGGATTAAGTGAGGAGACGGCAGGCTCAAGCAAAGCTTAACACGGGGATGCAAACCAGTCGTTATTGTTCTGGAAAAACAGCTGTGTGATTTTCTGTTCAAAGGTTCCCAGCCTACCAACAACCTACAAACATTCTCAATCTATTGTCTCAAACCAGCTACCAGAAGGTACGGCGCAGCAAACGAAAAAAGGAGTGTGATGAACAATTACACAATTAAACAATCACCCCCACTGACCAGGGTGGGGGGGGGGAGGCAAAGGGTGGAGCAGGCCACGGTCGTGGCTACTGTTCACGTCCAAGCCTCCTTGTGCAGCCAAATGATGTGGGTCCGAACTGACATGCTTTAAGCGCCCCCCTGCTGTTGCTGCTGCTCCTGATACTGAGTGCGTAGAAGAGGTAGAGGGGGCAGGGTGTGAGGAGTGCTGCAGCCCCCCTGCCTCAGGAACCGGGCGAGATGGAGGACCCTCTGTTGCATCTGTGCCACCAATAACGTGATTACCACCACCACCACCACCACCACCACCACCACCACCACCACCACCACCACCTGCTGCTGCTGTTGGCGCCTGCTGCTCATCCTGAGCATTTTGCACATTCTTCCTGGGTTGCAGGGAGGCAAGGGGGGATGCAGCAAAGGTCTGCTGCCTGTGTGCCTGAGAGGGGGAGGAAATCAATTCCTGCGGCGGTGCGAGGCGTACGCTGTTTGGTGTGCTTGATTGGAGGGGCAGTGCAAGCTCATCGAATCTTGGGCCACATAGGGCTGGACTAGGTAAGGGCTTGTGCTCACTGCTGGGAAGAATGGGCAGGCTGCTGTGCTCTTCACTTTGTAGCTTGGAGGCCAGATGTTTGCCCTGTGCGAGGGAAAGAGGGTGGCGAGTGCATGTGTATAGGGTTGGCCAGGACCGTATCTGACCGTATATTTGGTGATTTTCCTGCCAAAAACTGTGTATAGTATACACCGTATATATATGGTTCTGGCCAACCCTACATACGTATCATGGGTGCTAATTAACTGCGCTATGGTGTGTGCATGCCTACTAACCCTTAAGCTGTCTGCAATTTTGCATCCAGCACCTTCAACTGTGTGGAGTATAGTGTCTTGCACTGAGGCTGCAGTTGGAAATTGCTGGGGGTACAACAGGTCAGGGTTGTTCAGTTCGAGGTTCGGCCATAAGCTTGGTTTTGCGAGCTTTCACGCATTTTAGCGAATTCGAAAAATGCCGTTCGGAGTTTGGTTAAAGTTCGACAAACTTGTAAGAGTTTGTCGAGCTTTACAGCATGCATCTGTCAAAATTGCAAGGGAAAGCAACCCCCCCAGTTCAGTCCCACTCTTTCCTTGCAGTAAAGTAACATGTTCAATGATTTATATACGAAATATGATCTATAATCTGTATCAGGCCAGGAAGTTTCCTTGGTCTTAAGGCCAAACTTGTCACACATTTTTAAACTGCTCAGGATTTGTACGACGTGGCACTTGCACTGCACCTGAAGGTTCTCCTTAATCTGCTCTACAATGATGACATGGTCCCATTTCAGCCCCTATTTTCCCCCTATACTTATTTATAAACATACACAACTAATTGGGAGGATTTGAAGGCGGGGGGAGGAGCCCAAGGGCCCATTTCCCAAAATTGCACATCAAACCCTTTGAACAGTTCTAGGGTTCTAGAGCTTTCACAACTTTATCAAGCCCTTGCTCCCAAAGAACGAACTGAACAACCCTGCAACAGGTAGGCCACAAATTCCAGCGTATATGTATGGGCAGCACGCAAATGCGTGTTTGTGCATGCGTTACTTCATAGCATGCTTGAGAAAGTGCACATGTGTGCCTGTGCGTTGCATGCTAGAAGAGAGAGGGAAGGAGAGGGGGGTCTTATTAGGCAAGCTAGAAAACAAAGTAGAAGCACCTACTAAGGCTTTTGAAGGTACTTGAGACTTGCTATCCAGATTTGTGCTCACACAAGATCACCGGCTTATAGTGCACATTACAAAAGTATGAGCATCGCCTATCTAGGCTGACAAGGCTGGCATAGTCGCCTCAAAGCCCGATCTCCTGAATTAAAGCACATCTACATAATTGAGCACGCCGTCTCACCTTGCTGAGTAGCTTGTGCGATTGTGGCAAGCTGCTGCTAGTGCCCTGATGGTCATGTAGGCCTGAACCGAGGGCTGCGTGGGAGTTGGAAGCTGCAAGCGAGAAAGACACAAAAAAGAACGCAATCTGTGTGCCTAGAATGAATTTATACATGCACACATGTGTTAGTCGCATACACATGCTTATGATAGGCAGGGGCGCATGCACACTGACAGTTTTATGGCTCAGAGAGTGTGGTAAGGCAGACTGTGTAACTTATGATAACTGCTACTCCTACAATGCAGGCGCATGGCACAGGAGATAAACATGTTTGGCGCGTTGACGTTACATGGGAACTCCGTGTACTATTGTAGTACGCCATGGATGCCTGTATGTATGTCCGCAACCGTATAGGAGAATTGGATTCACACATGATTTGTTTAGGGGTCACTGTAAGGCTCTTGACGGGCTTATAGCGTGTGACCAAATCTTTTGAGCCCCAAAAATGAAAGGATGGGGAGCTAGGCCTGCTTGTAGCCAAGGAAAATAAATAATAGCCTTTTCAGTGCACAGATGAGCCAACCAACTATCTTGTTTACACAAACCTGCGCTCAAAGCATACCACCTTTCCTACTTACAACAAGACCTAGGCTTAAGGCGTAAATGATTAGAAAGTAGCAAGCAAAATAATTGCTCAATAGAAAGCACAAGAAGGAGAAAATAGGCCAGTGATAGCAAAAGACACTGCTTATGCTGGGGATTGGGCCTGATTGATCTTGGCATTACTACTTACTTAAAGCAATGGTCCCAGGAAGAAATACAGCACTATACTGGTCCATTAAAGGCTGGTAAAAACTTAGTTGCTGTCGTGCAAATATGAATACCGTAGATCCTCGATCACTTCGTGACACCGAAATCAAAATTAACGTTTTTAGTTCGCAAGGGGGGCTGGGGATTCATTTTTGAGATCGAAGGGACTTCGTCAGGGTCCTGTCAGGAATTAATTTGTGAATCCGAGAGCCCCCAGTGCTGGCTGCTGCTGCTGCCCCTGCTGCTGTTGCTGTGCAGGCTGCTGGGCCATTGGCTGCATGGGGAGAACGACAGCTGTGAGTGCAAGCACGTGTGCTTCCCTCAATCAGAGAAGCAGCCTTCTCTTACCCACTTGCCATCTTCACTCACTCTGTGAGGATGCCCCAGAAGAAGGGCCCGAAGGGGCTGTGAGAGGAGGAGGCTTGTTTTTGGAGCAGCATGCATGGGCGCCCCGCGGGCCTCTTCACAGCCGCGCCCCTAGTCTTTGCCTATGCCTCTGCCAGCTCCCTGAGCTGCCTCTCCCTCTGCAGCTTCACATGGCCACTCTGCTGAGCAGCCCTTCAGCAGGGGAATGGGGCTTCAAGAACAGGGCCGGGGGTTTCAAATCGACACACTGGAAGGCCATTTTTAGAAGTGCCCTCAAAACCACTAAAAATAATTGATTTTTGACTTCGAATCCAGTTCGGAGAGGTCTTCAGTTTTCTTTTTTTGGCCGAATAATTAATCCTTCTTTGAAGTGATTGAGAACACAGTATAATCGAAATATCTTAGTGCGGGTGTCTATAATATACCTTAATACAGTGTCTATAATTTTGCATGTTGATTTCAATTGAACTTGTAATTTTTCTGGCTACTGTGAAGCCAGAGCACTGATGCTGTTGGTTCCTTGCAGCTTCAATTGCTATATCCACAGCAACTCCTTGAATTGACCCTTTTATTATGATAGGACGAATATCGGCCTCTGCTTATCCAGCACTAAAATCTGCACGCATCCAATTCTTTTGACCCAAAATTTGGGCCTTGGTGGGACTCCTGGTAGAATTTCACTAAAGGACCTTTTGAGGCCTTTGATCAGGCCAGCCATCCCTGTGAGAGTTCTTGCCCCAAAGCAGAAAAGTACATTTAAGTATGTAGTGACCTTAATTATGCATCTAAGCACCCCTGCAACACTCAGTTTGTGGTGGGAGGTGCCCAGGTGGGCAGGGTGGAAATTTCTGCCAGAAAGTAGATTATAAAAAGCTCCTCCCCGGTATCAGTAACTTACCAGGGGTGATTGAAACAATATTGGGGACATTATGGTGTAGGTCTGGGAGTCTGGGGTGAAGGTCCGGTTTTGGACCCCCTTTTGGCAGGGAAACCATAAATGCAAAGGCCTTTACCATACTGGACGTAATCCAGGCGCGTTTTTTGCAATGAGTTCGACAATTTATTGTTTAAAAAGTGAACTTTGATTGGAGTTCTGGCCGACAGTCTACTACAAAAGTTGAGAGCAGATGGCATTTTAAAATCTCAACTTTTGCTGCCCACCACGGCCCAAACCCAGCATTCCTGACCTTCAAACTTGACAGGGCATGCTGAAGGGCGTTCGACACTCAGGTGGTGGCCAGAAAGCGTGTGTTCAGAGTTTCCAGAAATGCATCATTTTGGCCCAGGAAACAGGCCCAAGCACTCAGTCCTTACAACGCAATACTTCAACCCCCCTTATTTTTCTTTGATGGGTATGGTTTGACTCTATCTGGGAACAAGGACTTGGTGGAATTCGGACCAAAACCCGCATTTCTACACCCATACCACCTTCCTGGCAGGAAAATGGCACAAACCCAGCCCCCCTCTCACACCCTTGACCCCAAACTCATTAATTTCTATGCAGAAGTGTTGCATTTATGTATAGAAACCACTGGGTGACCTCAGATGTGCAATTCAGGAAAGTGGCACTACTCCCCCCTTCTCAGTTGGGGCTTGGCTGGGCCAAAATTTGGTTCATCTTAATTTTGTTTTCAATGGTTGGTTTGCCTCACAAAAAATTCAAGGGTCAGGAGTGGTAAAGAGTGGAGAGTGGAAAGGGAATATAGATGATGAGTGCACAGCCATGCAGCCTGAAGGATGGGGCTCCCACATTTAAGGACAAGGGTATTGCCTGCAGCATTTAGCTGAGGAATGCAGGTCCAGAGAAGTATCAACCGTGCTGCTCTCTTCCTCTGCCTCTCTTGCAGCACCACCCTCCTCCCTTGTCATAGAGAACTGCTCGGGCTTGCAGGCTGAAGGATGCTGCTATGTTCATAATCCTCCTGCCTACAAGCGCAGAACCTGAGTGTGCTTGGAGGCATAGAATGTAGCACTAAGGGTGGAGATCTGTCCTTACAGGAGAGAGAGTTCGAAAAAGAGAGATCTTTCCTTATTGATACAAAGTAGTTAGTATGGAGTCGCTCAGTGCTCAGAAGCGCAATGGAAATAGGTTTACATGCAAACATCTCAGTTGGAACAGATATTTTTGGCGCCCCTCTTCGATTTACAGATGTCTTTGTGTATTGATACTTCCTCAGCATTTGCAACTCAATCTGCATTCACCATACGTCGGGAGGCCTGCGGCCACCTAGCAGGCTTAGGCAGCATAAGAAGAAGGTAGATGTAAGCTCAAATTTCAAATTAGCATACAAAGGTGAGACGTGATAGCCAGCATTTCCAAACTCCTTAAAAAAGGCTAATGCATTCACACATGCGCACACACACACACACAAACACATACACCCTTTCCTGCCACCTTAAACCTCACCTGAAGCTTGCCGGCTCTGCTTCAAAGCTGCAAGACCCATTAGGCTTGATTGTTGCTGCTGCTGCAGTATCCCCGCTTCTTCAGGCTTCCGGGCTTGCTGCCCATGCAATGCTGTCGGCAAAGGCACGTCAGGGGACGACACTGCACCCAACTGCTCACGCCCAGCTTCAGGTTGACTGTGGCTGCTCCCTGCACCCACCAGCGAGGACCCAGGCCGAGGGACGGCTGAGGGATCATGGTGGACTGAAGGAGGGCTGCAAAGCGTGGGCCTGGGTCTGACCACACCCCTTGCACCCCCCATAAACGTCCCTGATTGATCGCAATTGTCTCCCCCTGCGATACTGTGAATCGGGCTGGGAGGGTGGGGGACGTGAGATAGTGGAAGGGGAGGGGGTAAAGGACTGGCGTTGAACGAGGCCAACAGGGCGACAGGGACTGGAGATGGACCCCCATGAGCAGAGCTGGCACTCACCCCCAAGCCCCCGAGCGCTCTGTTTGCCTCCCCTGCTGAATGGGCTTGAAACCCATCCAGAACACCTACAGGCAGGCCACGGCTGCCCTGCAAGCTACCCTGTGTCAACAACAATGTCACAGGGCAAAGGGGTAGGGCGGAAAGGGTTAGGTTGTGGTTATGGGATAATCCGCCATGTGCCTGTTGTGGAAGTGCGGTTTTACGTTGAGGATGAGCATACGCTTGCGTCTGCACGCATTCCACTTTAGAAACCAACCTGCTCAGGACTTTAAAACCTAAATAAAGGGCACAGTCTGAGTCCTGAATTTCTGCTGATTCAGGCAGGAGAAGACTGACCTCCTGAAGTGCAAACTGATTCTGAAATTGGCTTTTCAACAGTAAAGCCATCCAAAACATACCCTACACACGCACCCTGGGGGTCGAAAACATCAAGTGAAATGCGGGCTACACGTCTATTGCGTCTGTGCAGCTGTTCTGAGTACCATGCTGTGCGTGCTGGAAATTGAACATGCCATCGACACACACAGGCCAAATGGTGCAAAACCGACGCTTTGTGTGTGTTCCTGGTAGCCAAAAGCTTGACCTCGGGCAAGTGGGAGGAACCAAGTGTACATTTCGGGGGCCATGCATGTACTTAAGTGCGCATGCATTTGTGTGTGTCCACACATGCGTGTACAGACAGCTTTCTTGCCATCTCAATCCTCACCTGTAGCTTGCCGACACATCTTTTCTCTTGAGGAGAGGACTCGTGCTCCTCTTTACCAATTGAGCCCCCCTGCGGCCTCAACTGCTGCTGCTGCTGCTGCTGCTGCTGCTGCTGCTGAGCACTCCCTCCAGGTAGGCCTAAGCCGGCTGCCTTTAAATTGTTGGAGGCATACCGCCCAAAGCTACCTATGCCGCTGATGCTGCCTCCCTGCCTGACCTGCTCAGTTGCTTCGTGTCTCTCCATTCCTTCATCAGCCCCATGTGAATGAGAGTTTAGGGAAATTCGCATTGAGGCATCCAGCTTGCCGCTGCTGTTCCCTTCCTGTAAAGATGCCAAGCTCTTGGACCAGGGGGGTGGGGCTGCATTGTTTGCAGGGGATGCACAGGAGGAGGAGGGGCTCACCTGCAGCAGCGGCGTTTAGGCAGCATAGATCACGTTTTATTCGAGCGCACGCCCTGGCATACATGCAGTTGTAAAGAGCAAGGCTTACACAGCTTTCTGGAAATCAGACATGCATACTAAAAAAGGGCGGCAAAGTCAAAGGGCTCGTATATGCCATTACAGGCTAGCCCGTACAACATCAGTGTTCGTGCATGCGCGTCTGCATGCGTGCGTGCTGTGTGTTGTTGTGCGAGCGTTTATGCTTATGTGTGCGCAGAATGGAGGCAGGTGTGTGGCTTGCATGCTTGTGGCTGCTGCTGCTGCTGCTGCATTGACAGGGGTGGATGGGGAAGCTGCTGCGGGCTGTGCCCTGAAATCCAAACGTATACAGTTTAAAATTGCTACACAGGTACTCCCCAAAAGCTCGATGTCACAACTTTGGGACACAGGGTACCCTGCGACACCCTGGTGCGTCGCTGTATCACCACTAAAAAGCAACACAGAATGCTCCTTAAAAGAATCACTGGGAGGTCTAGTCACCTGAGCACCTCCATTAGCAATTGCACTCAATGGTCCGGTGGGGCCTGTACCATCCAAGTTATTATTCTTCACCTGTGTACAAAACCGGGGGAAAAGTTAGGCTTTGTTCCAAATCTGACGCCAGTGTCCCACAGTGTTACAAAAAACTACAGGTCCTCAATTCATTTCAATTGAGTCTAGCAATGCAATGGTTTTGTTTCGCAAATGGAAGTTTTAGATGCTTGGTCCTCTAGCGAGGCTATGGACTTGGCGCATGGTTTCCTAGCATATCAGCAGATTCACAGGCACTTCCCCGCCAATGCAATCAAAGCTGCACAAGCTGTCTTTCATTGAAGGGGTTGAAGGGGGGCCAGAGCCATGGTCGTCCCCGTGTCAATCAGCCCCCCCCCCAACGGTGCCAGTAAGCGTTCCACCCAACTAATAGTCCCCTCTACTTCATCTGAATGCAGCAGACTTGCTTTGCAATCTTACATAATTGCCAATAGTTTGGCACCCTGGGGAGCAGTGTGGGGCCCAGTGCCTTATCGGTTTTGCATCCACTTTGGCAGGAACAGGCGCAACAGTTTTCATTTCAGAGCGAAGGGTTGATGCAGTCTATCAGGTTTTGACAACTGGCATTGAAAGATGTTCCAGAATGCAAGCCACCTGGGAATGCTTCCTTCGAATTCATAAAGGATTTACTCAGCTACCCATCCAACACAATTTTCAGGTCACAAGACAATGAAGTGGATAAGGACATGCGGTTGATTTACGCTTCCGGCACTGTTTGACTGGGGAAGAATTATGCCTGGGAACGACCCAGTGTATGTACACCTTAAACCCTGTACGGGAGATGAACCTGGTTACCGCTCTGCAAATACACCATGACATATACAGAGGCAGCATCTGAGACTGTATTTTGCATACAGCACAGAACTAGAAAACAGGCGCAGATGCTTTGAATAGACCCAGGTAGCACCTGTAGACTGTCAGGGCGCAGCCGCGGTCGAGGCCTGGTTGGAGCTTCCCAAGGTGCTTTGCCAGCATTAAGAATGCCAGGGCCAAAGATGGGCTGCCGTTGCTGCTGTTGCTGTGGCTGTGGCTGGTGGTGGAGGTGGTGCTGTTGCTGCTGCTGCTGCTGCTGCTGTGGCGGTTGCTCCTGGATGACTGGGCGTCGAGTGGCAGGGAGGTCTGAGGAGATACTGTCTAGCGCCTGTGAGGAAATTTGAGGTATGTGTATTGTGTGTTACTTTTGTGTATGTATGCACGAGTGACGGAGGCACTGTCAAAACAGCTATAGAATGCGCAGAAATAAAGTATCTACAGGTACTTGTGGTAGCAGCACGCCACAGGTACGCAACAAAAGTCATCCAGGCTACAGAAAAGCCACAACGGCTATTGTTGAGGTGTGAGGAGGAAGGTGTACTGAGGCCGCCAGTCCAGACAAAAAACGCCAACTACTGTGTAATCTTCATCAGTACTAATCAAATACTGATCATTGTTTCTGCATGACATCTACCAGAGCTGAACACACTCACATCTGGGCGAGGATCCATGACATGTTGCACTATGCCATCAACACCAAGGTAGGGAAGCGCCGGATTGGTTAGGCGTGCATGAACCTTCACAGTGTGGAAGCCAGGAAAAAGGTGTGAAGAGGTGGGAGCTGTTAAGATTGTGGCAGGGGCCAATCCATGTGTCAGGCAATATAGACATATGTAGACAAGAATAACATGGAGCATGCATACTTCCCTAGCCATCGCTTAATCAGCATCTTGCAGTCTGGCTCTCTCGACAATTTGTTTCCAAAGTCGCAGCACAGAGCTGCCTGTGGCTTAATAGGCTCAGGGACGAGCAAGGATGTGCAACAGACTTTGCCCGTTGATGCCTGCCATGTAAACACCATTGGCAGAGGGCCCTCTTTGCTTCTGCTCCCCACCTGAGCACTGGCTTCGCTGCCTAGGCCTGCGCCCCCCTTGGCCAGCATAGAGGACACCTCTGACTGGCCCGCACACCTGCAGGTAAGAAGTAAGATTGGGGTGAAGAGAATTTAAGCGATGGGCACCACAGAAATACAGAGACACGTCGGGCTGCACCCTGCATCAGTTGCTCATGCAATTAAACGCTGGTCAACAGGCACTTACCCACACAACCCAGGAAATGCTGCTGGAAATAGTCCTTAACCGTACATACTTGTACTCACCATCCTCCCTGGAAAAAACTCCAAGTGCATCCCCCCTGAAATATTTAATTTACAGCAACCGCCCCACTGTTCTCTCGGGCCTCTTTTCAAAGTTCATAAGAGCTATGGGGTTTGTTTTATGCACCCAGCCAAACAATTGTGTGTGTGTGTTGCAGGCCTGAAAAACACAAAGATAAATGCTTGCTTGCTTTTATTACAATGTTGTACACCAACTGCCTTCTCATAAGACAAATAAAATTAAACAACCGTGTGAGCAGTTTGATCCCACCCAAAGTTCATTAGGAACGGTAATATTCGTTTTGTACAAACTCTATACTCACACCCAGGGTAGCAAGCAGCAGCTACGTACCTTGCAAGCACTGCCATGCCCTCCAGGCCTCCAGCCTTGACCCGCTCCTTAGGGTCCCCTACAGCGAGGCTGAGCAAGCGGAAGATGCTGCCGTAGTTCAAGCCATCCTGACGGCCAGGCAGTAACATGATCTGCAACACAGGCACAAACACACACACCCAGAGCCAGTATGTTGCCGATATGCAGAAGTGGGTTAAGTATGCAGTAGTGGGCTTCCCCGGAGCAAGTGTGATTTCCCCTGCTTGTGCCATCTCTCAGCAGGAGGGGTGAATATTATCTTTGAAATTGGGGCTTTGTGCGTCAAATTGACAACTCAATTCCTGAGGCTTGCACAGCACCACTGTGCCTGCAATTCCCACCAATTCCATTTGGTGTACACCAACCCTGTCTGTCTAGAACACCGCCATGTGCCTGTTGAAAAAGTGGTGTTCTACGTGAGCGCGCCCCCACGATTTCGATTTCGTCTGGGCACCCTTCAATTTACAGAAGAGCCTGTTCAGAGCTTTTAAGCCCAGGCCAGCCACTACTCTGGACTCTGAATTTCTGCTGATTCAGGCAACAATGGTTTGCTCTGCTAGGGTGCAAGCTGTTTGCAGAACTTGCAAAATGATGACAAAACCAGCCGGAACAGACCCCACACACACATCCCTAGGTGTCAAAAACGTAGGGAAACATGCGTGCTACACGTCCACTGCGACTGTGGGGGCCGTTCTGAGCACCATGCTGTGCGTGCTGTAAATCGACCAGGTCCTTGCTTCACACACACACACAGGCCAAATGACGCAAAACCGACGCTTTGTGTGCGTTTCTAATAATCAAAAACGTAGCCTAAGGCAAGTGGGAGATGCCGGAGTGGACGTTCTGGGGGTCATTGCATGCAAGCGCGTCCTACCATGGAAAATGTGGCCCTTGCGAGCACAAGTGCAGAACCAGATACAGCTGACGCCACACACACCCCTGGGGGTCGAAAACGTGGAGTTGGACGTGCACAACACATCCATCGCGGCCGAGTGCCAATTTGTGGCACCAATGCAGTTTTTGCTAAAAATGTATGCAAGTCATCCCGACACACACACACATATGTACACACGCACGCATGCACACACCTGCACGCACACACACAGGCGCACACACAGGCACACACACACGCATGCACATACACGCACACACTCACACACACACGCACGCACGCACACACACACACATACACACACACGCACACACACGCATGCACACACACACTCGCACACACGCACTCACACACGCACACACACACATACGCACACACACGCACACACGCATGAACACACACAAGCACGCACACACGCACGCACGCAAACACACACGCACGCACGCACGCACGAACGCAAGCACGCACACACGCACGCACACAGGCAGGCATACAAACAAGCACACACACACGCACGCACGCACACACAGGCACACACACACACACATGCACGCACGCACGCACGCGCACACACACACATTCCTGAAGGTCAAAGACGTAGGGTAAAATGCGTGCTACACGTCCATTTCAGCTGTGTGAATGAACATCGTGCTGTGCGTGCTGTAGATCGACCAGGTGCTCAACACACGTACACAAGCCAAAAGGTTCGAAACCGACGCATTGTGTGTGTACCTGGTGGCCGATAGCACGACCTAGGGCAAGTGAGAGGTGTGGGAGTGGACAGCTTGGGGGTCCTCTTATGCAAGCGCGTGTCAAAGGGCGAAACAGCGACCCTTGCGAGCATGCGAAGCCAGACAAAAAAGACCCCACACACACATATTCCAGGGGACGAAAATGTGGAATTGGATGTGGACAATGCATGCACGGGTGCGTCACTGAAAAAAGGACGCGATGCTGTGTGTGCTGCAAATGAAATTCATTGCGACACACACACGCACACACACACACACTCGTACACACACAGGCACACAGGCACACACACATGCACACACGCACGCATGCCCGCACACACACTCACACACATGCATACACACACGCACACACACACACGCACGCACGCACGCATGCACACACACGCGCACGCATGCACAAACACACACAGGCACACAGGCGCACACACACGCACGCACACGTGCGCACACCTTGTCAAACCCATTTACGAGATGCTTGGGTTTTAAAGCGCAAGTATAAAACATAAGGAACACAGTGACAAGCTCCCCTCTTGACATCTTTACTGTCCTGGCAGTGAAGCTGCACTGTGGCTTAAGTGCTCATCCCCACCATGATCAAGGAGTTGGCCACTTCTTCCCTGACCCTCCAATTGGGATGGGCCATGCCAGCACCCAGCAAGTCCACCAGCTGCCGAGGGTGGCAGGCCATTACAAGGTTGCGCAGCACCTGTATTTACGTATGTGTATTTGTGAGTGTGTGTTTGTGTGATTGCATTTGTGCATGCGCATGTGCAAGGATCACGCAAGCATAAGTGAGTTTTCGAAAGAGTGCCTTTACAAGATGTTGATCAGCACTTGCGTAATGACATTGAATGTGTGCAGCACACACTCTCTCTCTCTCTCTCTCTCTCTCTCTCTCTCTTTCTCACTCATAGTCACGGTAGGTCAGTGCAGGTTTTAGAGGTGCTGGCTTAGTGTGGACCGCCTTGTACACAGGTTTGGATACTTAGCACTCGTGATATGACTGTATGTGCTGAACAGGAACCCTTCCGCCCTGGCTGCTCAGTGTACATGACACAGTTCACTCCACAAGCGTACCTTGAAATTGGCACTCCGCACAAGCGCCTTGCTGTCCAAAAACTTTTCCATAAGGTTGGGCACTATGGACCTGCGTGCAATGGACGCATCCCCGAAGGGGATTTTTAGGAATGAGCAACATTCACCACACAGCTTAGGGGACAATCAAGGTGGGCACATTAAGTGAGAGGTAATGTACAGCAGTTTGTCATTCCACCATCAAAACAGATTAACGCCGTTAGCCTTGTGGTTGGGCTGGCAATCCTTTTAGCCACAAAATGGATTCCCATGAAAGACAGCCCAGAATAGACAGGTAGAACGCCAACGACCCTTTGGGAGAGCACCAAATATCAGTCGCGCAAGCATTGTAACTGGCACGCGTTCTACCAAACAGCTGTGTTTTACCAGAGGGGGTCACTGGGTCCTAACA
>Ga0307968_1000058_pt1:37500-56536 | contig 56536 bp, 57 predicted proteins | sample OrgLakmetagen650_FD_201834 | JGI IMG/M metagenome (GOLD analysis project Ga0307968, IMG submission 201834) | Saline water microbial communities from Organic Lake, Antarctica - #650 | ecosystem: Environmental > Aquatic > Non-marine Saline and Alkaline > Saline | place: Antarctica...
ATATCAAAACCCCTACCTAGGGCCTCGTATCCTGCGTATTTAATTACCTAAACGAATTACCTGAACATAAACGAATTGAAAATGCGGTGTATATGTAAAACAAGGGACTCCGTAATAAAGTCATTTGGCAATGCAGCAGAGGGTAGCTTTGGCAAAGGAATTGATAGAAATTGACCTGATACGTTTAAAATTTTGTCATGTCAGATCAAATTACTGTCACTGCAAAGTATAAGACTCAACACAACAACCAATTATAATAAGATTAAGATTAATTAATCTCATGATATAACCAAGAAAGGCCTCCAAGGTGGAAAAACCATCCAGCAGAGGAGTGAGCTTGCATCGCTGTGGTCCCTAATGCTTCTACCAGTTCTCTGGCTCATGCCCTTGCTCTCTCTATGCCCCCCCTTTACGTGTCTACTGGTGCCACTCATCTTTGATTGGCTCCCACACTGCTGCTCCTTCCCGGAGCTAAGACCAATGACTCAGACATCTCGGCCTCATTGTGATTACACATTAATATGACTAAACCTACAAAAAGAAATGGAGACCTTACGCGGTACAGGGTGTCTGTCTTGAGGATCCCCTCTATTGGTACCTCTTAGAGTTCACATGTTGTCAATTGATTACCAAAACTATCAAATCCAGAAGATAAAGGTCATCAATAAGACTGGCCATCCAGCTTATTGAACAAGACAAATAGAAACTCTCAACTGTCAACCAACTTAACTGCTCTGTAACACGATTCGTCGCTGCCAACGATTGAGCGTGACAGTTATTTATCCACACCGATTCTGTGAACTCTTATTTATCCATACTTTGCCCCGGGCAAATAAGCAGCGCTTTAGATCACCCACCCGGAAAAGCTACCTTAGGAGGGGGGGCCCACCCGGAAAAAGGGTGCAGGATATCCGAGGAGGGAGTCAGTCCAGTAGGGCCTGCCTCTGGTGTGGATGACAGCTCGCCTCAACGGTGGCCTTGATAGTGACCGTTCCAGTCGGTGACCGCGAGCGGGGCGGCTAATGCCCTCATAAAGACTTTAAGACCACTATTTTGGATCTTGCTGTTGGACCTTCTGAGGCCAGCGAAGGCGCTGACAGTGGTAGCTAGGGGGTACGGCTGTGGCTGGGCGCCTAATAATGTGCAAGCCACACATGCCAGGTTCCAGGCACCCTATGCAGAAGAGGGAGTGACGTGACTGAGCAGATTTAGTTCTGTTTCATTTGTGTGTCAGCACCCTCCCCAGCCAAGCCTCCGCCCTGCTTGATATTTGCTTTGCAGTAGAGGATTCTTGTGCATCGGGAGCATTTTGCTCTAACGCAAATAAATGTTTAGGGACCATCAAAAATGGCTGAGCAAGCATACTCTTGGTGGCCTCTGCCTCCCAATCACACCTAGTCCCCATTAAAAAGTCCTTCCTCTCTTTATTCCCTGAGTGGGACGCATGAGTGTGTGGCTCTGCATCCATTGGGTGCAGGGCGCCACCAAACAACATCTTTTCCTGAACCAGAAATGTCGATATTAGTTCCCCTCCTGTGTTTATTTAGCACACATAGAAGGGCCCCTACTGGAGTAATATTGATCCTCCTTAGCAAGTTGATCCCTCTTTTTCTCTTAAGAAGCTTTTCATAAGTCCTAACCAGAGCCTGCAAAAACCCCTTGAGTCGTCACTGACATCCACTCCCGTTTTTTGGTGCTGGCTTACATCCATCCTAACCCAATCATAGGATAAGCTAGTTGAATGAGACCGACCTAATCTCTACCCACCAGTAGTATGCAATATTTTTGTGCTAGGATCTGAGGGTCTGCTCTGGTTCTATGTTTTCTTCTTTGCACTGGCTCAGACCAAGAGTCACCCCTTCTTGCTCTACATTCATGTGTACTTTGTTGCCCAGCAAAAAAAGCCCACAAGCCTCACAAAGGGGGAAACCGGCAGCCACACCTTACATCATACGCAGCTGCCGATTTCCCCCCTTTGTAAAACCTAAACCTTTCTTTTTGTGCCAGACAACTTTTGCAATAGTACCTGTAGTTACCAGTACCCCATATATGGTGGCTCCTTTCCATCTTTTATGTTCGTAGGAGGGGTACCACCAGTGGGTTTCATTATAGCATTAGTACTGGGGAGTGGTTTTCACTGCCTGCGTAGTTTTTCTTTTCTTTTCTTTCACTAGTACTATAATAATTTCCTCGTAGCACTAGTACTCCTACCGTGACGGTGCAGTACCTGGGTGCCACCACGATGTGGCTTCTACATGTCTAGATCATCATGATATTTTTGGTGTTGCCTCTTTTGTAGCTAAGTGCCTAGCCCTGTTCCCTTGATTTTTCTAGCGTTTTCTTTGGTTTAATTACAGGCTTTTTCCCAAGCTTCCGCTCAGATGCCCTCCAGAGGCATGTATAGCGATGTAACCTTACCTTACCTTACCTAGCTATATAGCTGTGTAACCCTTACCCTTACCTTACCTAGATCATCATGATAGGGGTGGCATCGCGACTGCAGCCGCCGCGGCGGCTCGCTCTGCGCCATCATTATGTGGCTTCTACATGTCCCATTCCTTACAAAGGAGCCTAGAAGGCATGCCCAAAAACACACATATGTGTTGCATTTACAGCCAAAATACCTAGAGAAAACACACCTAGAGGCAGGCTACCAGTTGAAATAGCGGTTAAAACGGTTGATTTCAACCGCATTTCAACCGCTTTAACCGCAAATTTTAGCTGTGGCCTTTTGTCTGACGTGGATTTAATTATCTTCTTTTCCTTTTTTATATTTTACAAAGCAGTGTAAATGAGAGGCTTCATCAAGAAACTTAGTTGTAGCTAACAATCTGACTAGCTAGCGTGATGAAGGCGTTCCTAGGCGGCTTTTAGGCAGGTTAGGGGGCGTACGTAGGCGGCAGGATTGTGGCGATGAAGAAGTTTGAACATGCTTTTGGGGCGGAGAAGGCATTCCTGCTTTGGCTTCTGCATACACCTGAGAAAAGAAGGCAATCAGTGAAGTCGAGGGGCTTTTTTAGCTGTGGGAAATCAAAAAGGAATGTTGTATCATCAGCGGTTTGCCTGCTCAGGGTTCAAAACGTCTGTGCGCTTGAAGTGAAAATGTGTTCAAATTTAAGAGTGATGATGCATTTGTTAAGAGCTGCATACCCGTATATGTATATTTTTGATTGCTACGACCTGGGCAGGGGCAGCTTGAACAGTCTAATTAGGTGCACGGGACAGGGTTCTACTACTGCGGAGCTTTGCTCTTCCTGGCACGAGCCCACTTACAAGTCCAGATATGCAGGTTTTATATCAAGGAGCTAGGTCAGCATATACAACGCTCCATCCTCGAGTTTCCTGAGGTTGGCCTTGTTTTACCGTCCAGCCGCATAACCGGTGCACGCTTTCAAAATAACCAGCTGATAAATTTAGGACACTAGAAACCTTCTTGCAAATTACAAGTACTGCAAAGCCTTGTGTCTGTGCAGCTTATAGTGCCTGCACGCATGTACGCACTCACTCACGTGTCTGGTTGAAAGAACAAGACTCACTTGGCGGTAATGTGCGTCCATTGGATGGGCAAATGTTGACTCTTCAGTGTTGATATTGTAGAAGAATTCAAGCCCGTTTGCATCCAAGTGCACTGCAGAATGTTAGGAACGAGGATGGACTTGTCACGCCAATGAGTGGCAGCGACAAATTGTGTGACAGTTAGTTGGTGGATATCTGACAGTTTTTTATTGTTGTCTTGTTCAATAAGCTGGACGTGCCACTCTGATTGAAAACCTGTTTTCTGGGTTTGATAGTTTTGGTAATCAAAGGACAACATAAGCATGCAAGCAATCCAAAAGGTTCCATACGAGGGGAGCCACAAAAGACCCTGTACCGTGTAAGGTCTCTACTTATATGTATTTGCCTAGTCAGATTAACGTCTAACACAATAAGACGGAGAATGTCTGAGCAAGCCCTAATTGTTGTGCTGAGTCCTTAACTTAGCAGCGATGGTGATTTGGTTTGACAGACTTGTCCACCATAAAGAATAAGATGTTGTGCCCATCACAGGAGCGTGGCCACGAGGTGATAATGATTAAAGAGTTCAATACTTCTGCATTACAGAAAATAGGCAAAGAAGCCAGGATGGAAGGAAGGATAACCAGCAAAAAATCTAAGGTCAGGCACCAGAAAACCCACCAGTCCAGTTGTCAGGTATTGGCTCAATCAGTGCTTGCTCAGCTATATGTAACAGGGATCTATCAGCCTCCAGATCCATGCCAAGATACCTACAATCAAAACATTGGATAACAGGTAAGGGACCTGCTCAGATCAGTGTGTGCTTGAACTCCAATTCTAGGAGTGAAGCACAATGATATCATTCATATCACTCTACTTTTTATCTGTGTTCCTCTCGAGTTTATCCTTTTCTTTGTTTCCTTGGTCCTCTTTCTTCTTAGTTTGACTTGAAATTTTCTGCATTTTTCTCCTAGCCTAAGCAGTTGTTAGGACCCTACTTTCTTAGCAGTTGAGCATTCCTTGTAAATGATTGACCGCCATCTGACGATGCAAATGAACTAAACCTGACAAGCCGTGGATACAAAGAGTGCATTTTGCCTGGATTTAGGGGTAGTACAAGCAGGGGTTGGGGAGGGGGGGGCTCAAGCAGGGGGTGGGGCAGTGGGGGAAGGGGACCATGCAGCAGTCCTGGCACAGAGCACAAGTGTGAAGAAAGCACAGCCTGCGTTCCAGATGCACAGAGACTTGAATGCGGCATGGAACCTGTGGAACGTGTTGTCATGCCTGGTTTCTATCTAGGATACATGTTCAAGGTAAATAGAAACAGGCTTGTGATATCAAAACAATATCCCAGCATTTCGTCTTCCATTTCTTCTGAGCACTCTTGCGATGTAAGAACTGGACAGAGAGATTCAGCAGGAATTGAACATGGTAATGAGCTACAAATAGGAATATGCATTTAGTCTTTTGATATCGATGCCGCCTCATCATCCCTACGGGATTTTTCATGTGGCTTGTAAATAGAACTGTTATACATGTGCTTATGCATCTGCGTGCCTTGTGCGTTATATAACTAAATTATTAACTCCTGCAATTCCTTTTTTCCTCTTCCATTGGTTTCAACGTAGTGCACACTTGAATGTGAAAGAAGAGCTGCTTATCTATCATCACTGTCTTGACAAATGGGTAGAATCTTCCGCACTTCCAGCTAAGTGGGACAACCCGTATTGGGGCAAATCCCCGCAGGTAGCAGATGAATGAGCTTTTGTTATTGGACACTTTTTCGAGCCCCCTGTATCAAAATTTAACCAAATTTGTAGTACCAAAATCCCAACATATGTATGCCCTTTGTAAAATACGTGCACGATAGGAAAGAGGGGATCGTGTGGGGAGGAGCAGGCCTTGAGATGTAAGACAGATATCTTGAGCTAGTATAAAAGTGCTATTGTAGCAAAAGCAGGCCATTAACAGGCTTAAATCTGAGGCTGACTACTACTATACTGTACTTACATCACCGTGTTCTGCAAACGTTTTTGACCCCCTTGCGGTGTGTCACAAGCACTAAAATAAGTAGAACACGAATGCCTCGTGAAGCTCGCATTGGGCAAAATCAATTGATTTTTGTGAGCATGAACGGGAAGGGGCCGGGAAGGCCTCCTAGGTACAAATAAACTGTTGTGGGAGACTTCTTCAAGCCCAGTAACTGGACAGCAAGTCAGAAGGCGGGGCGGAGAGGACAGGGCAGCGAAGGCAGAATGCAGCAGCAGCAAAAAAGAGGCCGCCTGATAGGCGTAGACTGACCTCAGGCATCAGCAGCAGGGGGGTTCTCTGGGGAGGAGCAGCAATGTAAGCGGGTGCCTTCCTTCACATGCACATGTACGCGTGCGTGCACGCATGCAAACGCACGTGCATACGCATGCACATGCTTGTGCATACACACACGTGCATGCCTGTGCATGCTCACATATGCACACACGCACACAAGCATGCTCACACACGTGCCTACGCGTGCATGTGCAGCTCAGAGGGCCAAAAGGCCGTCGCACGGGCTCGCGTTGCATTTATTAATTGATTTTTACATTGGTTTTGCGCCTATACGGTACTCATATTTATAGAATCTGAAATATAAAAAGATGAGCAGATCAAGACAGTGCATACCTGGCATACTCAAGAACTTGTTCCTCTGTTGGCTGCATAACAGAAACGTCTTGGCTCCTCTGTGGCTCCATGCCTGCAGCATCTGCTTCATTGGAGGGGCCCTGATGCAGCACGGTAGCCATGCGAACTGTGCTCCTCAGCTGTTCTTGGTACATGCGCAAAGCCTTGGACAACTGAGATTCAAGAGCCTGTTTCTCCTCCACTTGCCTGTTAGTTGATTGAAGATGACTCGGATGAAACACCTTTCATGTTACTGGCTACTGTTGTTACAATAGTATGCAAGTCATCCGGCTGTCTTGTTGTGCAATGTTATGGATGAAACTACAAAATTGCAAGCTGGACATTCTAGCCTGGATCAGAGTTGCTTACCACAATACTTCTTTAGGAAAACAGCACACCTGTGACGTTGCTCGAATAGCAGACCATACATTGCAAACCTCTACGCTTCAGCAGCTGCACTCACCTCTGACTAGCCGCCAACAAACTTCTCAAGGATTTTTTCTCTGCTGCCAATCTTTTCTCCACCTGAGAACCAGGGAGATGGGAAGGTATTGCACAGCAGGCTTTGTTTCCTCACGCCTCATGCCTCCTTCTAAGCCTGCCATGCCACATGTAGCACATCAAAACAAGCACGCATTCTTGGTAGCAGCTGTAAGGTTTTTCATGCAAGAACAAGGGAAGCAAGTACCTGCTGCAGCTTCATATGAGCCTCTGTTGCCCCACTGGCCGGGGTCGCCACCAAAGGCTGCCCTGTCTGGCTGGCGCTCCGTGACTGCCTGTCAGACTGTGCACTGTGCAACTTTGTACGCACTTGTTCAAGGACACTCAGAGCCTTCTCTTTTTTGGCTATGGCTTGATGCATCAACTCGGGATCTCTGTTGGGATGGGTACCCTTGCGATGGGAGTTGGAGGAGCTGACATCTGCAAAAAGTTCCTGCTGACTGAGCCAACACGCGTTTACTTGCTGCTGTTGCTGCTGCTGTTGCTGCTGCTGATCAGGGGTGCCATAAGTTTTTGTATCTAACGACTCAGACCCTGCAGAAGCAGGCTGCTTCAACTGTTGCTCCTCCTTCATACGTTGATAGTACTGCGGGAGAAGGCAAAGGGCATGTTTTGGTTCGAGTTTCTCATATCCAGATGGGTATGGCATATTCAATTAGCAGGTAATTGCAGACCAAACAGTTCAGAGCTCCTTAATATGCTAAGTCGTCTATGTATTGGGTGTCAAGTTTTCATGCAGCCAGGACCAGCCTTTCTGAAGCAGCTTGACTCATCACTGAAATTTCAATGCAGACTAAAATTGATGAGCTTTTTTATTTAATTCAAAGAAGTGGGTCGCTGGATGTGCAGCTTTCTTTTCCTGTTCGTTCTGACCTGGCGGTAATATTCATCCATTGGGTGCTCAAGCAAGGATTGACCCGTGGCAACGTTGTGAAAGTACTCAGTCTGTCCTCCTGCATCTAGATGCACTGTCCAGCCATCAGGAATTGGAGCGACAAGCGCCCACTCCGCTATATGCAGCAGGTGCCAGTCAGCCTCTGGATCCATGCCTAGGTATCTGTGAGGAATTATGACGAGTACCGAGCTGCAATTTTAGCACAGTGATGTTAGGGCAATTCTCGTCTAAATCTACCTTCTAGCCAGCAAACTTGCATGTTTGACATTGCTTGAGAGAAATTGTCAGAATGGTTGCCTACTATTTCTAAATTTAGAGCAGACACCCAAAACATATTAGAGCACCACTTATGCTGACACTTTCAAGCGCTAGCCATAGGACATGAAAAGTCCTCAAAGGGTAAAATTGTTTTGCTTGCTTGCTGCTCTAGAAATCCAGTGCTGCCTTGCTGCCCTTTCTTTTAAAGACTGACTTGCACAACTACAAGGTCCAATTCTTATTCTGCATACTCAATTACCTTGCATACTCCTTCACTTCATCTGCAGTGGGTGGCTCATCCAACTCAGCCGGCACAGGCACAGAAAGGAAAGATGCAGCATTAGTGCTAGAATCCCCTTCTGGGCCTCCCAAACGCTTTGTTTGCAACATTGCAACGACCTTCACCGTTTGTGATAGCTGGGCCTGGGAGTAAAAGGAGAAGAAAGAAGGGTCCAAGCTTGACACCATGCATGATGGTGGACTACTGAGACACTTCTCGATGTCAAAAATCTGTGCATGAATACTCTCATCAAAGTTCATTTCCATGAGAAACGGACTAAGATTTGCAACCTTGCAATTTGGTTGCCTCTTTCAGCTGGCAGGTTAACGCTTTAAAAGCGTCCTTAGAAGTTAAAAGTTTTAAAATTATTTTGCCTAAAAGCTGAAAGTCAATACAAGGGCAAGAAATATTGCTTTTCAAACTCTTGCAATAGTGAACTCAAGCAAATTCCTCTTGTCACCTACCACACGAAAGCCACTGCAATCTGCTGAATTCATACACACCTGAAACAAGTGGAGAGCTTTGGTTAGCTTGCCGTTTAGGACAGCCTTTTCTTCATCATGCCTGCATTTTAAATGAGTTGCAGGGATCGTGGTTTTATAGTTTTTAGGTAAGGCAGCAAACCCAAAAATGTCTGAAGAATTGCAAATCAAAGCTGCTTCCTGCTCTCTTGGCTTAATATAACCACATAGGAGCATGACTTCTTGGTTGAAGCTTTTTACACAAACGATTTGTAATTTCAAAACAAGCGTTTTGCCTTTCTTACAACAGGGTGTGTGTGCATAAAAACGGAGCCAACGTGATGCTATAGTATCAGCTTTTATCTCATATTGATCGCACCTTTGACTTTGCTGTTGCAAAGCTATTAACGCTTCGTGCTCCTTGGCAAGTTCCTCTTCCACCTGGGTGCAACATTGTGCGCAAGACAGGTGCTTCAACACAGATGTTCAAGACAAGTGCTTTAACATAGATGTCCTTTTTCCATGCTTAAGAACCTGAAGGCTGGCAAAAAGAAGACTGCCCTGAGCAAACACAATTTGCTGTTTCTTTATAGCCATCCATCACTTAAGCTTATTTTGTGACTATCTGAAAAATCATTATTATGTCACAAGCGTCCACACACACCTGCTGCAACTGCTGCAACAGCTGCTCTTCTGAAGCACCACCCTCTTCAAGGGATGGCCCTGTTTGGCTAATCCGTGACTGCCTGTCAGACTGTGCACTGTGCAGCATCTCTTGCTGTTCTGCTAAAACACGTACTGCGTCCTGTTTCATTTCCACCTGTGAAAAGGATGCAAACAGATTGTTCCTCTCTGTGTGCCTGTAAGTAGTTATAGAGTGCCACAGCAAAAGATGTGGATAACAGGAGAGGCATGCATCACAAAGTGTAACACTGTCTCCTTTGTCTAGCAACAAACGGCCTTCTGTGGCGACACACCTAAAAATCATACATCGTACAGCTAATACATGCATGCAAAGCACATACACACACGCATATGCACGTGCACACACCACATACAAGTACCTGCTCAGCCAAACGTGCTGACTCAGCCTCAACTGCCTGCTGCAAAAGATCCTGCACAGGGTGCCCAATTTGATACTCCACAGGCTGGTGTCTGTCCTCCTTGTGCTCCTGCTGATGTTCGTATTGTGCAGGTTGCTGCTGCTGTTGCTGCTGCGGCGGCGGCTGAACCTGAGACTGCTGTTCTTCCTGCTGCTCCCCTTGTTGCTGCTCATCCAGTTTGTGTTGTGCAGGTTGCTCCTCCGGCAACTTCTGCTCTGCATACCGCCGTTCTTCCTCTGGCAGCATCTGCTGCTCATGCAGCTCCTTCTTGTTCTCATCTTGCTGCTGCTGCCGCTGCTCCTGATCTGTGAGCTGCTGCACTGCTTCAACTTCTACAGGATAATCTGGTGTTTGCCGCATGATCCCACTCCTTCCTGATTCCTGCTCAGGGGTGCCATTATAATTCCCCTGAAGGATGAACAGGGCTAAATTAAGAAAACAAGGACAGACAAAACATCCTTAAGATTTGACAAGGGCCAGTCAAGCCAATCAAGCGCAAATAACTGATGCAAACAGAAGTTGTTAACGCCCACTGGTAGCATTTTTGACATGCACAGAAATTACATTATGGTATTTGGCGTCCTCTCTGGATATTTTACTGCTACACTAAATTGCTTTCCCTGGAGAAGTTGCTGCCTGAAAGACTTACTGATAAGTGCTTGGGTCTGAAGCTGCCTCCAGCTGGCAATGCCTCTGATACTTTGTTGCTGAGCTCTGCCCCAGGAACTGGGGCATCTTCGGGCAACAGGGCCTTGGCATGTGCCACCCCAGCAGCTCCGAACCGACTTGGATTCTTGGCATTCGGCTTTGACATCTGGAGCGTAGCATGAATGCTTGTACCTACATTGAAGCTCTCCACTGCCGTGTTTGCAAGTAAGGAAGCAATACTGAATATGTATTCCTTGAGTAGGAAGGCTCAGTTGTTGTGATGCACTAAATTAATTCACTTCCTTTTTGCCTACTGGTGGCTGCATGGCATCCACCATTTGAGCGCAATTGGGCATGCACAATGCACAGAGACTCGGCTAACTCTTCAAGTTAAAGCACATTTGGAAAATTTGGTCAGTCCAAGATAACACCCACTTGAGCTTCTGGAGTCTGTGCGTGTAAAACTGCCATCCCCACTCTTGGAAAGAGGGGAGGCTCCAAGCTGCTCTTGGATATCTTTAATTACCTGCGCAAATGCGCAGCAGTCTAATGCATAGTAGCCTGATGCATAGTGTCTGTTAGAGCATGACACATATGTAAGGTTGTATACTATAAATCTGGCGTTGAGCAATGCATGGAGTGCTACAGAAGGCAGCAATGTTGTCCCATTGAAAATGCAGTTCAAAGGAATTCCTGAAAGTGCCAAGGAAGCAAAGCAGACAAATAGACAACAATAAGTACATTTCATCGTGCCCAAAATAATGTCTAAATCAATGAATAGCAGTTGCAAATCTCCTACCTTCAAGAGCATCTCTTTCTCTATGCGTGCAAGTGAAGCAGCCCCGACGGCCCCAAAAAGTAGGAGCTGTTCACGAATGTCCCAGTAAGAGGCCACGAGTGGCAGGTCCGTAAAAAAATTGAGAAACAACCTCTTGTCCACCTCCTGTACGCATGATAACCAAAATATAAGACGCTTTTAAAGCAAGATGAGGTAGAACAGAGACACAGTACAAATAAACTGCTTTGATCATGTGAGAACAAGTGCCATTCAGTGTTCTCTATTACTTAGGTACCCTTCTAAGAACGCACTTGTAGGTACCAAGGCACTTCTTTAATTTACACAGCCTTTTCCATGCCGCAATTCCTTAGTCCAACCGATTCTTAGTTAAATTTTAGCACCTCCGGAAACATCCTAGAATTTTACTTTTGTACAAATGAGCACAAGGCTGTCAGACACACAAACATGCGCAGCATGACAAACATCATTGCGCTTCTTATCATCTAAGAGCCGACTCACCTGCCACCCACGGAGTCCAGCATCATCCTTACTCTGATTCTTACAGCAAATTTCAGCCTCTGGCCCAGGGCTGCTGCTCCTCTCACCAGTACCAGTATTTCTACCCCCAGGAGCTTGGTCTGCCCTACCATGCTCGTGACCTGCACGATCCAAGCCAGCTGCAGCTTCTGCCACGCCCCAGCTAAAAACGCCATCCATACCAGCCACGGCAGTTTTTCTATATCCGTTTGGCAGCTTGCTTGCAAAATCAGGACCTGAGCTGCCCCCTGGTTGGCCTAGCATGCCACTAGACCTGGCATTTACTACAGGGCCAAGCTCATGTAGTAAAGCAGTTAGCAGAAGGGGGCTGCTGGAACGGATGGATTTCACCGCTGCAAAGTACAGCCCCGCCTTCAGGAGCTGAGCTGCTGCCTGCATTCCGATGGAGCTTGGGAGCTCAGCCTGAGGAGCAATTTCAGGTGATAATGTCGCACTGCACTTTGGCTGCGTGCTTGCATTTCCAAATGTAGATGTGTCGCCTATGTACTAGCATTTCTAAATGTAGTTGTGTTGTCTATGTGCTCGCATTCCCAAATGTAGCTGTATATACACATTTTGAACAGGCTGTGTTTGGCTGTGTTTGGTACAAACCAAAGGTTAGAGAATGCTCAACTAGCAACAACACTTATGATAGACAAATACACATTTGTTTGTCCGCACTTACCAGTACTGCAGTACACTGCTCAAGCTGGGCCGATGTCAGGTGAGGATTATTTACAACATGAGCTTGCAGGAGGGAATGCAGGGTGTGTGGATTCTTCTGCTGCTGTGGCTGCTGCTGAGTTAGTCCAGCAACACGTATTGCATCAAGGAATGGAGGAAAAGCATGTGGCGCTTTCACGCAGCCCTCAACAAAGCTTGTAGGGCTTGCTGTAGGCTGGTTTGATGGTTGGACTGTTGAAAAGGAGGAGCCTTCTCCCTAGAAAGTGAGGAATTATATGGGTTGGTAAATAAATGTTAAAACGTGGAACATATCCACATTGACCTTAACAATTCCATTGCAAAGCGGTTTGATCTCCCCACAATTCTTTTCACAACCTTACCTTATCTACAAATTTCAGTACCGCGTATGTTACGCACAGCATACAATCCTTTCCAGGGAACAACCTAGGGCTGGCAGACTAAGATGACGGACAGAACTTACCTGATAGGACGTTAAACGCCGCGCACGCTGGAGAGCTCTCGCCTTAGTCCCTAGCCTGCCTAGCCGCCCGTTTCTAGAGGGCCACCCTTTGCGTGAAGGAGAAGAGTAAAAGATTGGTATCCATCATGGAGATCCATGCCCTTTAGGCAAAATGATGGACGGTAAACTTATCAGCTTGAGCCTTCATGAAGGCTCCCTTGTTGGAAGGTTCCTATGAAATGACAGCCAAACAGTGATGTACGGCTCAGGCAAAGGGTCTTGAAATGTGTCCAATGGCTGAACAGTGCACGCTATAGAGCAAGCATACACAGCAATCCAGGTACTACAGATGGCTAGCACAGCACATACGCTCAAAAAGCTACATTTGTCTTTCTTTCGATACATTTCCCCCTAGGAGTGACTTCCCCTGTAATCGAATCTTTTTGGGGGGCGGATCTCTTTTTAGCCTCTCAGCTCTGATCCAATGTATGCGTCACAACACTGGAAAGACAAAAGTAGTTTACCCTGGCAGTATAGCCGGCTTTGACTTTTCAAAGCAAGCCTTACCCCTAACATTCACAAACAGATGGATATCAACCACCTCACCTGTGCTGCTGCTGCAACTAGTTGGTGCTTGTATGTAGGGCATTCCTACGGCAGAAGCAGCATTGCCAACGAACTGCTGTGCCAGGCTCTGCATCTCCAGCAGCGTCTGCTCTGTCCGCAGTGCAGAGCGAGGAACGTTCCAAGGAATGCCCATGGTGTGCGAGGGGGCCCAGGGACTTGGAGTGGCACGCCACAATGAGCCAGAGGTAAGGCCAGCAGAGCTACTGTGTGCGGCCGAGGAGGTGCATGGAGGTGACGTCCTCTTCGTCTGCTGCGTACGGCTATGGTGCAATCTGCTGCTGTTTGTGTCCCTGGTGCTAAGGCATCGTGCGCTGCTGTGTGCTGGGAGTGTTTGGGAGAGTGGGGTATTGCTAGCATGCATCTGGAGAGGGGGGGGGCTCAGGGATCCTCCCTTTGCTGCCGCCCCAGCACCATTTGTGTGAGCTTGCCATGGATGCCTAGCAACAGAGTGGCTACTGCTGGGGAGTGTTGTGTGTGTGGTTGAGGGCTTGGAGGAGGGTTCACCGTTAGGCGAAGCAGTAGGCCAAGACATGCAGCCTGTGCTGCTGGGCCATGGCAATGTGCACATTGACTGAGGGCTTTGTGAGTGCAGGTGAAGTGGCTGCAAGAGCTTATCAGGAGTGTATCGCTCTTGTGATGCAGCAAGACTTGTCGCCATATTTATCCTTTGGCCCTGTTGGTATGTAAAGGTTTGTGTGTGTATGTGCGTGTGTGTGTTTATTTATGCGTATGTGTGCATATGTGTGCGCGCATTATATGCTCTTTCGTGTTTTGTTGTATGTTTTTTTGATTACGAGCGTGTGCGTATGTATATGCGTACGTGTTTGTGTGAGTACATGTGTGTATATGTGTGTATGTAAGCGTATGTGCGTATATGTTTTTTGCCGCAGGGATTATGCGCAATACACGGCGTACTATACGGTTTATCCTACGTGTGTGTTTACGCATGTGTGCGTGTGTGTATGTGTATGTGTACGTTTGTGTTGTTGAGTGTGTACGTGTGTGTTGTTGTTGTGTGTGTCTTTGTTTGTGTGTGTGTGTGTGTATGTGTGTGTGTGTGTGTGTGTGTGTGTGCGCGTGTGTGTGTGTGTGTTTCTATGTTTCTGCATGTTTGTGTATGTGTGCATGTTTGTGTATGTGTGTTTGTTTGTGAGTGTGTGTGTGTATGTGTGCGTTTTTTGGTTTCTGAACGCGAAGCACATGCTTATAAGAGTATGAGGATTATCCATACAAATTTGCTAGACCTGACACTTACCCTCTTCCTGGGTCTTAGTTCCTCTTTTAGTTTGGACATCTCAGGGTCTGAGACTTTAGCCACACCCTCAAAAAAGAGTGGTTATGTCATAAATAGAATTATTTTCATTTCATATGATCCGAATTTCACCGGCTTACAAATAAAACGGCTTTCGGTCCCACACCACAGCGCGCCTTGTTCAAAATAGCTACAAGAAGCCCCTCGAACAAAGCTAGGAGCTAAAAACTATTTTATTAAGTAGACTGCAGAAAGGGTAAACTGATTTTTTTTGAGTGGTCGACAAATAAGGCGCAATTCAGGGAAGTCGTTTGGCTCTGGCGGGTTATTTACATCAAGTTGTCTTGAACGTATTTATTTGACTGTGACCACTACTTAGCAGTGATCAGTTAGGCAACCTCATTTCTCTGTTTTATTTAAACAGAATGCCAGGTGACAGTCTTATTGATTAAATATTGGCGACACTCATATTGATAGGATATTGATTCGACCGGTGGAAGCCAACTGATAAATTTAGGACACCTCTTTGCCCAGATGCTTAAGCAAAAAGAAAGGGAAAACGCAGTGTATCAGGCGTTTACAACACGCAGTTGTAAACACCACCAACATGGATGAGGAAAGGATATTGTTTCAGGTCCTGCACCACCCAATGGATGCAAAGCCGCACAACAACCCACAAGCTGCACAACATCCCAACCCGCACAAGCAAACCCACAACCCACAAGCCGCACAACATCCTACCCGGAGAACAGAAAGAGGAAAGGCTATTTAGTGGGGATCAGGTGGTTGAAATGCAGAGGCCGGGCCTGCACACCACCAGGAACATTGTTCAGATATTTTGAGGGTTGCATCTGATGTCACGTCTGGTTTGATTGGTTTTATTTACGGATCTGATGGCATGAAAGCTTAGATTTTCCATGAGTGCTGTGTTCGATCAGTAGGAACTTCAAGCTGTGGGTTAGTTGTATGGCTGCTGTAAATGGTGCCTGCTGCTCCTAGCAGGATGGTGTGAAGTGTTTTACAGTGCCCTAACAAAGGCATTGGCAGCTCTTGTTGTTCTCGTGCCGTTTCTGCTTGTTGAGTAGGGGAAGTGTCCACACGGTAATTTCAACCAGGTGTACATTGCGTTTATTCAATTAAATGTCTCTTGGTTTCATAGCCAGGGAATATGGGCAGGGTCATTTGGCAGGTTATGGGCAACTCTCTTTACATTTGTGGCGGATCTAGTTTGGTACGTTTTAGTAAATCCCTTTTAGAGCGTGGCAGTTGCTGGGTCGGGGTAACTATGATTGCATCTGGCTTGCTGAATCTTCGCCATTGTTGCACATTGAGGTTGGATAGTAAGAACCAAATAGGAATTATCCCTATCTGTGTCTCAGCAGAAGGGCGCTATGAATAACGCCTTGTTGTACAAATTGTTGCATCACTGCCTACGTCGGCTTGTGCTATCAGCAAGCCAGTTCCCAATGCGCCCTTTTGGATTGCTTATGAAATTATCCTCGAAAATGCAGCAAGGTAGTAACCATCTTGATTTTAGCAGATGGGGCAGATTGGTGGGCTTTCTATGCATTTGTGAAAAAAGACATTTCTTGACAATATCTTCCTCGATCAGTTCTTGGTATTTTGCATAGCATCTTGTGGGTTTATAATCTTTTTTCATTTGGGAATATACTTTGTTTGCAGTGCAGCGTTCATGTGTGCTTTTACAGCATCCAATTCTGAGAAATTGGAGAGCTTCTCTGCTAAGGTGACACTTGGCAGGTGTTAAGAGTTCCTGGTAGGTGGTCCTGGGGGTGGTCTACTTCCCTTGCTGGTTAGAAGGTGGATGAGTGGGGGCGGACATCAGTATTTATGTAAAATATCAACTGGGAAAATGTCCAAATATGTGCTTTTTTTGCACTCAGAAGCCGGCCATCCACTGCCCCTCAATCCGAATGGGACCATTTTTGCTTCAAATTGAAGCTGGCATTATGAGTTACACGAGGATGTGCTTGGATTCATGTGGGTCACTCTGTGTGCAAATTGGCTTCAAGCTCACAATGACTGCCAAAACCCTAATAGGGTGGTTTTGCATGGGAAAACAGCATGTGTTGGCCTACATCCCCAACTACTTGGTCGTTTCACTCCATATTTTTTGTAATGGTGATTTTTGTTACAAGGACTCCATACCACGAGATACCTTGTGATTTGGATTGGTGGGTGGCTTGCTGTGAAGATTTTGTGGTGAAAAGTGGGGTTTACGCACGCTGCGGGCAATTAGACATGTGCGCCGGAATAGGCTAATTTCAAGCTTAGGACCCAGAGGTAGTTCTACTGATAGCACTAAGCTTGAAATCAGCCAGTTTTGGCGAAAATACTCTAGCCACATTTCTAAAGTAACCCCATTTGGGGCCTCAGATGACTACCTCTAGTAAAGTATCATGACCACTTTGATTCTCCGTAGAGCATTTTGCTATGTCAACAGCCCATTCATTCCCAAGGATGCCAGCAAGACCTTAAATAATTTTGTAGAGGTGGACGGTGTTTCTAAATTGCTGGATATGGTTTACACTGGTTTCTAGCAATTTGGCGTGTTTGTGCCGTTTCACGCACTGTGGGTAGAGGATGCTGTTTCTTATTTGCCTTAATGCACCAGTCCTTTCCGTTGCAGAACCGTTCCGATGTGTTCACGTATAGAGCAGCAACGATTTCTGCTAGCTTGTCTCTGTTCATGGTTTGTTGATGCTTGTACATTTTGAAATTAACAGTGGTAATAATTTTTTGATTTTGGGTCCCTATATAGCTTCTATATAGCCTATATAATGAACTCCCTATATAGCAAACTCTCTACTACGCTGAAAGATGAAAGGAAAATGAAAGGAAGAGGGGCCGGTTGGACGGGGGGAAAAAGGAGGCACAGGGGGAGATCTTAGGATATTTCATAATCAAGGGGAAATAGCAAACCTTCTACTACGCTGGAGTGTTATTCTTTGCAAGAAACTACGCAGGCAGTGGAGTTTTTTCTTTTCTGATGTGTTATTTGGCCGGTGGCAGAAAAGAAAAACTACGCAGGCAGTGTACACCACTTCCCACATTGACTAAGGAAAAGAAAGCCACTTTGGTACCGAGTACCGTAAAACTCCTTTACCAGCAGACAAAAAAGGCCTAATTGGTTTAGAGCGCTTATCAGAAATCCATGCTCCTAATTGAGAAACGAAGTGACAAATGACGGGGATCGCATCAGGTGCAAAGAAGCTAAGCGCTGTTGTTGCGTATGAAAAAGGGGGGCTTGGTAACGCGTCTCTGTGATGCTGCCAGTGTTCATGCATAGGCTTTGCAAGTTTTGCTCAAGCATTTGTCGTGCCTGCGTGCATGTACACACTTACTCACGTGTCTAGTTTGAAAGAACAAGACTTTAAAAGAACAAGACTTGGCTGCAAGGCAAATATAAAAGTCAAAATACGCTCATGCAATTGAACAAGTCCTTGGTTCTGATTGTGCTTTGCTGTGTGAGGTTGACAAACAACGGGTAGTGCCTGCTAATCTGCCTTTACATCTGATTTCATTTCGCCCGCAGCACAAGAGTGATGAACCAGACCATGTTTGATGTTCCAGGCCCTCTCGTTTTGCATGTACTGCTACTGTTTTATGAAAGATAATATTTGCCTCCCTCATTCTTGGTATCCTCAGTGTGACAATCTATTTGTTTCATGTGCCCAAAACACACAGATGATTATTTCTCCTCTTTGATTTAATGGGGTCGGTTGGTCCTGGCAGACGCTTGATTGATTCTAGTGGATTTATTCGGTGCTGCAATGTAACAAACAACGTTGTGCCTTTTTCCTTTTTCCAAGGGTTTTTTGTAGGTGCTACAAGTTTGGTGCTACAACAACAATTATCACAATTTTTACATGGTTTACATACGCAGCCTAGCAGTCGCACATTTTGACTGATGGCTTTATGTAACTCTGTAATTCTGTAACACTCTGAAAGAACAAGACTCACTTGGCGGTAATGTGCGTCCATTTGATGGGCAAATATTGACTCTTCAGTGTTAATGTTGCGGAAGAATTCAAGCCCGTTTGCATTTAAGTGCACTGCAGAATGTTAGAAACGGGGATGGACTTGTCACGCCAATGAGTGGCAGGGCCAAAGGGGAATGACAGTTGGTTGGTGGATTTCTGACAGTTTTTGATTGTTGTCTTGTTCAATAAGCTGGAAGTGCCACTCTAATTGAAAACCTTTCTTCTGCGTTTGATAGTTTTGGTAATCAAAGGACAACATAAGCATGCAAAGCAATCCAAAAGGTTCCATACGAGGGGAGCCACAAAAGACCCTGTACCGTGTAAGGTCTCTACTTATATGTATTTGCCTAGTCAGATTAACGTCTAACACAATAAGACGGAGAATGTCTGAGCAA
>Ga0307968_1000062_pt1 | contig 56343 bp, 37 predicted proteins | sample OrgLakmetagen650_FD_201834 | JGI IMG/M metagenome (GOLD analysis project Ga0307968, IMG submission 201834) | Saline water microbial communities from Organic Lake, Antarctica - #650 | ecosystem: Environmental > Aquatic > Non-marine Saline and Alkaline > Saline | place: Antarctica: Organic Lake...
GACAAATCCTAGCGCATATTACGCTTCAGCGTAATATGCGACCTTCGCACTAAAGCGTAATAAGCGCTCGGATTTTTGCGAACGCAAAAATCCGACACTAGGATTTTTGCGTCCGCAAAAATCCGACACTAGGATTTTTGCGTCCGCAAAAATCCGACGGAGGTCGCATAAATTGCCCCGTGAGGGACGCAATTTATGCGCTCGGAATTGGGTCGGATTTGGCCTCCCTCACGGGGGCCAAATCCGCCGGCGTAATTGGCGCACGCCAATTACGACGCATACGCCACCCTCACGGGTCCGACTCTACGAGCGAACCTACCCCCCCGAAGGGGGGGAGCGACGATCCCCTAAGGGGATCGTTCGCTCGTACGCGTTTTTCGTCGAAAAACGCGGACATACCAATAAATCCAATGTTCTGAGTACAGCTATTTGAATATAGGATATAGCTATATCCTATATCTATACCTATTCTTTGCGTTTTCTTACTGTTATTTGACTCATTATTGAATTATATATATATATGAATTCATATGTATATTAGACATCTATATTTTAATACCTTATCTTATCGAGATATAAGATACTTATCAAAAAAGTATAAGTATCTAATGGGACTTATTATCGTCCCTGTTGTAAAATTAGATTTTACTCTCCTTTAATTTTTATGCATCAATTGATTTGATGCAATCTTTTTAACGTACTCGCGAATAGACTCGGAGCGCCCCTCACGGGGTCGAAGGGACCCGTGAGGGGAACTCGCAGTTCTTCGACCCCCCCTTTTCTCGTACGAGCTAACGATCCCCTTAGGGGATCGTCGCTCCCCCCCTTCGGGGGGGTAGGTTCGCTCGTAGAGTAGGAATTGGCGTATGCGTCGTAATTGGCCCCGTGAGGGGCGCCAACCCGTGAGGGACGCCGGCGGATTTGGCCCCCGTCCCGCCAGGGGCGGGGGAGGCCAAATCCGACCCAATTCCGAGCGCGTCCCCCGCCCCTGGCGGGACGGGTTTGCGTCCCTCACGGGGCAAACCCGTCCCGCCAGGGGCGGGGGACGCGTCCTCCGTCGGATTTTTGTAGGTTCGCTCTCCTGCCCATATCCCGCCCCGTGAGGGGGTCGCTTACCCGTGAGGGACGCTTTAGCTTAATAAGCGACCCCCTCACGGGGACCCCCCTACGGGGGCCCGTGAGGGGGTCCCCGTGAGGGGGTCCCCGTGAGGGGGTCCCCGTGAGGGGGTCCCCGTGAGGGGGTCCCCGTGAGGGGGTCCCCGTGAGGGGGTCCCCGTGAGGGGGTCCCCGTGAGGGGGACCTATAAAACATCGTCAATAGAATTTTTATCTAGTTTTTTATTGCCTACTGCTAGATTCGAACTAGCGAACCATCGGCTTATGAAACAGACGCTCTACCACTGAGCTAAGCAGGCTTTACTTTGTATAGTTTTTGAACTATTAATATAGTTAATATTATAAATAGAATATAACATATTTAATTTTTTCATTATTAACATTTGAAGTTTTTGGCGGTGCGGCTTCGCCGCACGTGAGCGGTAAAGCACGTACTTAAAAAACGCTTCCGCTTAGATAGGTAGCGATCTACATAGCGCCCCCAGGGCCCGTGGAGGGGGCCACATCTAATTAAGGCCATTTGGTGGCGAATACACCCCTTGAGCTATTTTGATCAGCTCTGAAAAAAAGAAAAAACTTTTAGTGTGCGTGGTGGCAAGCGAAGACCCGCAGCGCTCCCGCTATTGAAAACGCAACTCGCGCTTTGATTATAAATCTACAGGGAATACCAAATAACACCGTAGAAGCCCGTCGACTAAATAAGTACATTTAATATTAGGACTTCAACTATGGAGTTCCGGCTTACCTAAGGACGCCCTCTTACCAAAGAAAACGTAAAGCGGCCGTAGGTCTTTAAACGTTGTTTAACTCTTTGATGGAGTTTTGTTTTTTATTTTATATGTTAAAATAATACAAAGAAAATTTCAATTGAAATTTTGTATCGCACATTTTGTCTTCTGATTCTTTTATAAAAATAAATTTATACAATTAATTAAAATAACAATAATTTTGTAGGTCCCCCTCACGGGTCCCATATACCCATATATATGGGAGCGGAGGTAGAAGAGCGGAGGTCGCAGAGCGGAGGTCGCAGAGCGGAGGTCGCAGAGCGGAGGTCGCAGAGCGGAGGTCGCGTAATTTGCCCCGTGAGGGACGCATACCCGTCCCGCCAGGGGCGGGGGAGGCGCCCCTCACGGGGATAATACAGCCCGCGGATTTGTCCGTAGGACAAATCCGCCCCAAAAACGAAACCCCGTGAGGGGCGCTCCGTAATATGTAACCTTTGCACTAAGTTGATACGTATCGGTGGATACTCGTTTTGCAAAGAAGTTTAAAGGGGGAGGTAGCAACCTATTTCTAAAATTTGTTTAAGCGCCTTTATAGGTTTTTGTTAACGAGGCTAGACTATACATCTAACGGATACAACGTTCAGTACACAAATAAAATAGATAATATTTGTTATTGACACCTACGATCCCTTTACACGCTCCCCTAACTTTTAGATTTTTTATCCATAAATGCATAATTTTTATTATATGAGTCTTACTCTAGTTTTACAATTACTAGCACTATTTAGTGTTGTAGCTGCAGGGCCTATTGTTGTTGTATTATTATCTGTTCGCGGTGGTAATCTTTAATGTATAATTCTTCTCTAGAACAATAGTTTAATTTAAGCGTGCCCTCGAGATTATCGCTCGTACATAGTGCTTATGCCCACCTACAGGTTAGCAGCTCCAGCCTTAATTAACAATAGGTAATTCTTTTATCTTTATATTGTAATTATTATTAACGAGTACTAAGGTCAGGAGGCAACCTCCTGACCTACAATTTGGCAGAATTGTCCCCTCTTCGGGGAGGCCCACCCGTGAGGGACCCGCGCGTCACCCGTGAGGGGAGCTCCGACCCCCATATAAATAGGACGCGACATACGCAAACCCGTTAGGGAGGCGCAATCCGTATATATATAAACTATATATTTATATATATAGTTTATATATATACGGATTTTTACGTGTACTCGCGAATAGACTCGCTATTAGCTCCCCCCCGCGGATATAAGGGGGGGTAGGTTCGCTCCCCCTTTGGGGGGAGTAGGAATTGGGTCGTATTTAGCCTCCCTCACGGGTTGACCCCCCCCGCAGGGGGGAGGGAGGCTAAATCCGTAGGTCCCCCTCGCGGGATATGGGCAGGAGAGCGAACCTACAAAAATCCGACGGAGGACGCCTCCCATATATATGGGACCCGTGAGGGGGACCTAGAAAAAAAAAACCGACCCAACCCGTGAGGGAAGCGATCTCGCCTAAGAGAGGCTACCCACGAGTTTTTCCCCGAAACGACGTTTAGGACAAAAATCCGACGCTAGCGTCTTAATGGGGTAACGCTTCCTAATTGTCCAGGACAATTAGGCCCGAATAGCTAGCGCTCCGTAATAAATGACCTTCGCACAGACAACGAATAATTCGCCGAAGACAAGCGCTTCACCAAGCCCCTCTGTCTCTTAGTGGAGGGGTACCCCAGAATATACGCTAAAAAAGCCTATAGTTTCAAATGTGAATAGAACATATCGCGGAAATATCACTCACTTTAGATAGTGATATTTCCGTGAACATAGGTCTTCGGACATATTTATTTACGACTAAAAATTTGAATACAGTACTATTTCTATTAATATATTCGTTTTTCATTTCGAAGAAAATCCTATATTTATAGGATTTTCTTCGAGATCTCTAGGTCCGCTCTCCTGCCCCAGAGGTCGCTTATTACGGAGCGCTTGTCGAAGGGATTTTCGCGTCAGGCGCGAAAATCCCTTCGAGCAACTCGCAGATCTTCGAACCCCCTTTATCAAAAGGGGGTTCGAAGTCTGCGACTTGCGCTCTGCGAAGCGCTCAGTCGGAATTCGCGATCGCGATCGCGCATTCCTAGCGCATAATTTGCGTACGCAAACCCGTGAGGGATGCGACCTACGTCGGATTTTTGTAGGTCCGCTCTAAGAGCGGACCTACAAAAATCCTAGTGTCGGATTTTTGCGTCCGCAAAAATCCGAGCGCTTATTACGCTTTAGTGCGAAGCTTCAGCGTAGGTCGCATAATTTGCCCCGTGAGGGACGCAAATTATGCGCTAGGAATTCGCGATCGTGATCGCGAATTCCGACTGAGCGCTTCGCAGAGCGCAAGCGCTCCGTAATAAGCGACCTTATTACGCTTTAGCGTCCCTCACGGGTAAGCGACCTGAAGTCGGATTTGTCCGCGGACAAATCCTAGCGCATCCCTCACGGGTCCGCTGAAGCGGACCCGTGAGGGATGCGACCTTCGCACTAAAGCGTCCCTCACGGGTAAGCGCTCGGATTTTTGCGTCCGTCCGAGCGAATCGCCCCGCTATTCGCGAGGCTAGGTTCGCTCGGAGAGTCGGAATTGGGTCGGATTTGGCCTACGGCCAAATCCGCCGGCGTCCCTCACGGGTTGGCGCCCCTCACGGGGCCAATTACGACGCCCCGTCCCGCCAGGGGCGGGGGACGCCACCCTCACGGGTCCGACTCTACGAGCGAACCTACCCCCCCGAAGGGGGGGAGCGACGATCCCCTAAGGGGATCGTTCGCTCGTACGCGTTTTTCGTCGAAAAACGCGGACATATTAGATTTTTTTATCGATCCCGTCCCCCCGCTTATATAAGGGGGGACGGGATCGACGATGTTTTACTATATATATGTAAAATATCTTCAATAATTTAATCCATTTCATATATATAGTTCTATTTCTACATGAAGTGCTTAAGATTAATCGCTTTTTTATTTTAATTATTTGTTTACTCGTAGAAGGATTTTTAGTACCTTAAGGGATTCACACAAGCCCAACACTATTACATATTCTATAAATTCATTTTTTAGATCCCATTAATATCTGTATTCTGCTAAACTAAACTCTATTAGTTTTCATTATAATAGAAATTATGTTATAATTATATCTATAATCGAGTAAACTATTAATAAACGCAAATAGCTTTTTATCGAATAAAATTCTATAGAATTTTATTCGAGTTTTGGTAAGAATTCAGTAATTCTTAGCCGAAGAAACATACCGATGTTTTTTCCTCTTTGGGTTAGACAATCCGAGTCTAATTAATTAAAACTAAGTTTTATCCACCCTGCGGGTAGAATAACACGCAGTTGAAATACGCCGCCCGCGGATATAAGGGCGAAAATGACCCGCTAGTGTTGATTCCATATAAAAAGCAACGGGTTGCTAACTCAATGGTAGAGTACTCGGCTTTTAACCGATAAGCTCTGGGTTCGAGTCCCAGGTAACCCAATAATAAGTCAGCTATCATATATTTTTATATGATATTAAGGTAATGTTTATGTGATAACATAAAACCATTGAACATCAACCCTCTTCAAATGTAGTAGAAGGTACAATGCTAAGTAACGCTAAGAAAATTTTTAGCTTTATTGACATAATTGTGCACAGTTTGTATTTTTCTTTTTTGTTAAAGGATTAATTAAAAAGTCCTTAATTAATGAATTCTAATTAAAGGTATTCAAGTTCAATTGCTGCGCTTCACACACCCATATTTTAGGTCTCCATCGACGCTTTTCAGTTTTTTATAATAGATAAGACGAATTGAAGGGAAGGCGAGATTCAATATGTAGACATTACAGCCTCTAATTTTGAGTACTCGCTAATTATAGTATTTGTACTGGAGCGGTAGCGCTTGTTAATGGCCCCCCTCACGGGTAGATGCCCCCCTCACGGGGAGGGGGCCATGTGCTAAGCGTCAGCGTAGGTCGCCTCCCCTCCCTTCGGGGAGGGAGGCGTACGCATCAGACCCCCCCCGTAGGGGGGAGGGAGGCGTACGCATCATACCCCCCCCGTAGGGGGGAGGGAGGCGTACGTACCTTACCCGTGAGGGAGGCCTGGCCCGTGAGGGGGCCCCCCTCACGGTTATTTACCCGTTAGGGGGCCCCCTCACGGGCCAGGCCTCCCTCACGGGTACGACGCTTAAGCCAATTAGGGGGCCTTTATTGGGCGGGATTTGTCCAGAACAATCACGATGCAGTAGGCATAATCCTCAGGACGGCCCTATATTTTTAGGGCCGTCCTGGACAATTAAGTGTCATTGCTGTTCGCGAGTACGCCTTTGTGGGGTATGCCCACCCGTGAGGGATACTACCACTGACCTCTGGACCTACTTAGATTTTTATTCAAAAAATCTGGCCCGGGCTTCCAAATAATTGTATAGGTTGGTCAGGATCGTATCAAAGCATCCAAATAGTTGAGCCTTTCATATCATTAATCGATGCGTTCTGGTTACCAACGTGATATGCTGGTACTATGAGTTAGAACCAGTAAGCATATGTTTAATTAAAAGTCGAAGTTTTAAATATCGAAACGTCCGGGCGGACGATTCTATAACCCCCCCGAAGGGGGGAAAATCTTTATCGAATAAATTTCTATTGACGATGTTTTATAGGTCCCCCTCACGGGTCTCCTGCCCCCCTCACGGGCCCCCGTAGGGGGGTCCCCGTGAGGGGGTCGCTTACCCCCCCTTCGGGGAGGGACGCGCCGCCCCAGCGTCCCCCGCCCCTGGCGGGACGGGTAAGCGCTCGGATTTTTGTAGGTTCGCGAGGAGAGTCGGAATTGGGTCGGATTTAGCCTCCCTCACGGGTTAACCCGTGAGGGAGGCGCCCTCACGGGTTAACCCGTGAGGGAGGCGCCCTCACGGGTCCGTAGGTCCCCCTCACGGGTCTCCTGCCCCCCTCACGGGCCCCCGTAGGGGGGTCCCCGTGAGGGACGCGCCGCCCCAGCGTCCCTCACGGGTAAGCGACCCCCTCACGGGGCGGGACCCGTGAGGGGGGCAGGAGACCCGTGAGGGGAACCTACAAAAATCCGACGGAGGACGCGTCTCCCGCCAGAGGCGGGGGACGCGCTCGGAATTGGGTCCGCCGGCGTCCCTCACGGGTTGGCGGACGCCAACCCGTGAGGGAGACCGTCCGCCGGTACCGGCGGGTCCCGTGAGGGACGCCACCCTCACGGGTCCGACTCCCCCCAAAGGGGGAGCGAACCTACCCCCCCGAAGGGGGGGAGCGCCGCCCCCCTCACGGGCCCCCCTCAAGGGCCCCCCTCACGGGGAGGGGGGCCCCTAAGGGGATCGTCGCGAGTACACGAAAACATCGTCGATCCCTCCCCCCCGCGGATATAAGGGGGGGGGGAATTCCTATAGAAAGGAATTTTGTTAAGGTATAGAAATTTATTCGAGAAACTCGTAGATTTTCCCCCCGCGGATATTCTGATATAAGGGGGGGAAAACTTCGACTTTAGGTCCCCCTCACGGGTCGCAGAGGGAGGCGACCTCCGCGGACGCTTCGCAATATTCGCGAGTACGAGTTTTATCAAATAAAATTCCATATAATTTTATTAGATAAAAAAAATAAATATTGGTGTTTTTAAAAAGGCTGCTCTTGTTTTTTATTTATTATCTGGTATAATAGAAATACCAGGTTTTAACGAAAAAGCTTGAATTAAAAATTATAAAAAAGTTTTTATATGTCCGCGTTTTTTTAAACTAAAAAACGCGGATATATAGGTTCCTATGTACGCGTGTTTTCTTAATACGCGGAGATCTAGAAAAAAAGTGCATTGCCCACTTCCCCTAAGGGAAGGCGCCACAGGCGGCGAGGCTAAAGAACGACACTCACGAGTCCGGAGGTTTTTGCTTCGCTTTTTGCTTCGCAATTTGTGCTGTGCAAAAAGCGTCCGTCAAATTCTTTTCATTTGCGCTAGTCGCTTAATAAATTGGGCCAGATAACTTCGAATAGCGAAGTTTATGCGTTCGTCTCTATTCGCTCGTCTATATTCGTGCGGAGAACGGAGTTATAAAAACTCGAGAAGAAATTTCTTCTCGAGTTTTTGTCCTCCCCCGCCGATATAAGGCGGAGCACAAAAAGTCGAAGTTTTAAATATCTTCGATATTTAAAATCTTTAGGTACGCTCCCTTATATAAGGGAGCGTACCTACGTATTACGCCTCCCTGACGGGTTGACCCCCCCCCCTACGGGGGGAGGCCCGTGAGGGCGGCAAAATAAGACCCAATTCCGACTCCCCCCAAAGAAGGAGCGAACCTTCCCCCCCCTTATATCCGCGGGGGGGAGCTAATAGACTAACTATTAGCGAGTACGATAAAATCCGACCCGTGAGGGAAGCGTTCCCGTGAGGGAGGCCTTTGCACTCGAATAAATCTCTATTCGATCTTCTCTATTTCTATAGGATACTCCTTTTTTCGGAGAAAATCAAAAATTAAAAATAAATTATAAACTATGACAGCAATTTTAGAACGTCGTGAAAATACTAGCTTATGGGCACGTTTTTGTGAGTGGATCACTTCAACAGAAAACCGTTTATACATCGGTTGGTTTGGTATCATCATGATCCCAACTCTTTTAACTGCAATTTCTGTGTACATTATCGCATTCATCGCAGCACCTCCAGTTGACATTACAAAGGTGTCCTAAATTCGTAAGAATTTAGTATTAACCGGGTGAAATGCTGAGACTTGAAAAAAATCAGCAGCCAAGCTGTTAACGAGGTACTTACTATACATAAAAAGTAAGTATGTTAGCAGAAGGTTCAGAGACTAGAAGGTGTGGAACTCACCAATAATCCTTCAATTAGCGCCCGGCCCCTAAATAGAGTTCTATTAAATGCATACAATAGAATATATGCAATAAAATATTATATGTTATATGTAGCATTAAGAAAATTAGGGCGAAGATATAGTCCAACGAGAGACTATTCTTAGTTGTTTTATTCTTTTAAGTTTTTTACAAATGTTTTGTTCAATAAACAAACAAAAAATCCAAATCTTTGGTAACGCGATTCAATCCACTTATTTTGCAATTGAAAAAGATCCCAAAGAACAAAAAAGTACTAACTTACCAACGCAAAAAGAAAAGACGGGTTCAAGTTACAGTATAACCAAAAACAAATATGAAAGTAAAACTTCGTCATGGTTTCAAGACATGAAACCTGAAACTGTAGCTTGGCTTGCTGGATTGCTACAAGGAGAAGCGCAGTTTCTCAAAAGATAGACGTGTACGCTCAGCAATAAAAAGTCCAGATTATATTCCTCCACCACCTATACCTTTTATTAAAATAGAAATGGTTGAGGAAGATCTAATGTTATATGTAGCAAGTCTTATGGGGGAAAATTGTAGAAAACAAGTTAGACAAACTACAACCAAAAAGTCTGTTTATAGAGTTTGCATGTACAAACGGGAAAAAGTTGAAGCTTTTCTTCAACTGATTTTACCCTACGTTTATGGTGAAATTAAACGTGGGTTAATTTTAGATCTTTTAGCCGATTGCGAAGCTTATAACAAGTGGGTTTTAGAAGGTGGCAAAAGAAAAGCTGCTGAACACGCGGTGCGTTTTTGTTCTAACCAAAAAAAATAAACCCTATACTCTTAATAAAAATTTGAATAAGTTAAGAGTTTTGTTTATGAGATTTGTTTTCTATTTAAACTTTAACAAGGATAAAACAACTAAAAATGAATCAGAATAGTGTCTGACCTGTAGCACAGAAGTCTGATCATTTTATGTTTGGCTTTTATGTATGGTCGGGCTTTTCGAACCTTATTAATAAATAAGGTTTCAATTAACTCTCGAGCGATGGTATCCGTGAGCCAGTTTCAGGTTCATTATTATACGGTAACAACATCATCACTGGTGCAGTTGTTCCAACTTCAAACGCAATTGGTTTACATTGAGAAGTGCCTCGTACCCATATAAAATATATATGACAAAAACGAGCGAATCGGGTGAAATGCAAGAAAGCGTTCGGATTCGTCCAACAAACATACTTTTTAGAAGAAATTTATAAGGAGGAAAACTCAAATTAATGACTACTAAAATAATTTCAGAGGCAGAATTAGAGGTAATCTTTGATAACCTATCTAAGTTAGCAGAACTATCAAATACAAACGCATATGATTATTATATTCAAACGCTAAAAACACAACGTTTATCAGAACAACCTGATCCTTATAAACAGTCATACTATGAACGCCATCATATTATTCCTCGCTTTGAAAAGGAGAAGTCCACAGATGCTCCTGAAAATCTCGTTAAAGTGACGGCCAAAGAGCACGTAATAGCTCATTGGTTAAGATATAAAGTATTTAATAAACCGCAAGACCTATGCGCTTATCTTTTTCGAGTTAGTGATACTATTAATTCAATAAAAAAACGAAATGAACTTGTATCACAAGCAAGAGAAAGAGATCGCATTGAAAAACGTTCCTTTTTTGATTCTGTCTTCCAGACGGAAATGGGGAAACGTGGTGGTAAAAAAGGTGGCTCTGCAGGTTCAAATGCTCAATTTTTGGCTCGACAAAGGGTGGGTCTACAGTATGGGCGCAAAACTGGGATTAAAAATCAAAATGAAACGTTGAAAGAATTTGTTGCTAACTGGTCTATTTGGGCTTTTAGTGAAAACGCTTTTAGTACAAGTAGAGTAAATGATAGGGGTAAAGAGTTACATGTTTTAATAAGTCGAAAAAAAAGTTTTATAGAAGTTTTTGATGCCTTAAAAACGTTCGTTCCCTTTAGTCTTGAAGGGAAAAATCCAGCAACGATGCATAAATTGGTATACAACGAACGTAAAAACATGTTTGGTTGGCGAATTGAAAGAACGCTAACTTGCAGTGAAGCTGTGGAGGGCATTCAAGATTTTTATAAAAACACTTCAGAAATTTTAGACTTTGAAGAAGATTTATTAATAAATGAAGATCTTGAATAGGTTCCACAGTACACTCAGAGACTAGAGCTTGAGTCCCAACAATAATAGCTCAAATAGTGCCCGAAATATCTCAATATTTCAACCTTATGCTACCCCTAAGGCCTAGGACTTTGTCCTTCGCGTTAGTGTTTTCTACGTATTCCTTCCCCTCATGGGAAGGAATACTAGGCGGGTACGCAAGCAAGACCGCCGTCACCTAAGGTGATAATATTGAGATATTATGACATAGTCCACTCCCTAAGGTTAAATTTAGGGATTTTAGTGTTCTACCCAATCTGGGAAGCTGCTTCTTTAGACGAGTGGTTATACAACGGTGGTCCTTACCAATTAGTTGTATGTCATTTCTTCTTAGGTGTATGTTGTTACATGGGTCAACCTTCACCGGCCCTTTAAGGGGGTAACCTCTTAAGACAAATACCGGTTAAAAACGTTTAAAAAAAGATAAGTAAATAAAAAGGAGCAAAATGGCATAGACGCATTCGTAAGAATACGTCAAAGTTTTAATTGACTTCAAAATTAATAAAAAAAAGTTAAGTATACAATCAAAACAAGTTTTTATTCGATCTATTCTAATCAAGTAATAAATATGAATCAATTAGATTTTATTGCAAATTTGCAAAGGAATTGAATTGCCATCATAACTAAAACATTAGTTCTATTTGAAAAAAATCCTGAAATCTTAACACAGCAGACCAGTCGTTTTTCGGGCAATTCGAAGAAATTGGGGTTCTACATGGTTTACAACAAGAAAACAAAAAAGTTTTACTTAGGCAGTTCAATAGATTTTGGTTTACGTGTAAGTTACTATAATCGGGACTTTAAAAATTATTTCAGCAACAGCAGATCGAGTCTGTACTCTTCATTCATTGAAGATATTAAGACTAATGACTGTTCTTATAGCGATTTCTTTTTCATTCCATTAATAAGTTTTGAGGTAAATTCTATCAAATTCGAAGAAATGGAAAGTCTTAAAAATTCAGTATCAACTTCAAGCAATTCTACTACTAGATTTTTAGAAACTATACCGTAACAAAATTCCTTTAGAAAGGAATTTTTCCCCCCCTTCGGGGGGGAGGGATCGACGATGTTTTCGTGTACTCGCGACTAGCCTCGCTAGTCGCTCCCCCCCTTCGGGGGGGTAGGTTCGCGAGTAGAGCTCCGCTCGGCGAGCGGACCTATAAAACATCGTCAATAGAATTCAACGCCATAAATCATTTTATGGTTGACAAAATACGTAGTACTCAAATTTACAATAGAGGTGCTACAGGTCAATTTGTTGCTGGTAATACGTTTAGACCGCCAACAAGCGGTACAAGACCAAAGCCTGTACTCGCGACTAGCCTCGCTAGGCGCTCCCCCCCTTCGGGGGGGTAGGTTCGCGAGTAGAGTCGGACCCGTGAGGGTGGCGTACGCCAATTCCGAGCGCATAAATTGCCCCGTGAGGGACGCAATTTATGCGACCTCCGTCGGATTTTTGTAGGTTCGCTCAGCGAGCGAAGGTCGCAGAAATTGCGTACGCAATTTCTGCGCTCGGAATTGGCGTGCGCCAATTCCGACTCTCCGAGCGAACCTAGCCTCGCGAATAGCGGGGCGATTCGCTCGGACGGACGCAAAAATCCTAGCGCTTATTACGCTTTAAGCGTAATAAGCGACCTCGACCCCCCTACGGGGGGAGAGCGGACCTATAAATTTTGTTGGTACAGGATTTGCATTCGAGTCCGTTTTGCTAGCTGCCGAGTTTCTTGGTGTAGATCGTAGAACAATTCGAAACAAAATTGGGCGAAATTTTGAATTTATGGACCCTGCTGAATTTGATTCATGGCCAACAGCAAAAAAAATTATACCAACTAATGCGGATCGTTTTGACAAATCCTTGTTACGTAAAATGTACAAACAGTAAGTGCATTATAAAGTATCCTATATTGAGATAATGTTTAATAATATCCTCAATATAGGATACTTTTTCATTCTAAAACGTTTTTAACCGGTTAATACCGACTAATAACGGTGAACCCTTCATACATATAGAAATGCTATATGTATATGGGAATACCGTGGGAAGTACAAACTTAGAAAAACTTAAAAAAGGTTTTTTAAGTTTGTACCTCGTAACGACTGACTCGAAAGAGGAGACCAGTTACGCTTTCAAATAAAATAAATAATATAAAAAATAGGCAAAGCTAACTGGTAATACGTCGGGCACTCGCTATACTAAAGCTTACTATGTCGAAGAAAATATTCGATTTTCTTCGAGATCTCCGCGTTTTTATCCGTCGGATTTTTGTAGGTTCCCCTCACGGGTCTCCTGCCCCCCTCACGGGCCCCCGTAGGGGGGAGAGCGGAGAAAAACGCGGATATGATATCTTTTGATGTCTAAGGTAAGCTGCGAGTGTAAATTATAGTCTAAGCCCAATATAAATGTTGGGGTTAACTTGCGTGAGTGGGAATTATCTTTCCGTTTAGGTTAACGCTAGCCCTTTTTATAGTTTGAGGCACAAAAGAAGTGCTGCTACATACGAACTGAAAAAGAACTGGGTAAAATGCAAGAAAATTTAAAAAAAAAAATGTTTGCTTAATAATAATAATTATGCTGTGGCGTTTCCATAACCATATCAAATATCCTCTGTTTAACTCTTCAGACTCTTCATTATCGGCTGGTAATGACGACGGCGATTTTCTCCATCAAAAAACATTTGACGGAATCTTACCAGATTTAGCTGACCTACAACTAAAAAAACAAAAAGGCTTTAATATCTACTCTGACTTTATTTCAGAAGCTAGGTTACGAGCCCAAAAAGCGATTCAGAAAGATATAACTATTTATACTGAAGTGCATCATATTTTACCACGACATTCGGGTGGTGCTGATGACCAAGCAAATTTAGTTGTTTTATTATACAATGATCATATAAAAGCCCATTCTATTAGATGGGCCCAGTATGGTCCCATTGGAGACAAAATTGCTTTTTCAGTTATGGTAGGTCCGCTCGCAGAGGTCGCTTATTACGCTAAAGCGTAATAAGCGCTAGGATTTTTGCGTCCGTCCGAGCGAATCGCCCCGCTATTCGCGAGGCTAGGTTCGCTCGGAGAGCTTCGCTCGCTGAGCGAACCTACAAAAATCCGACGGAGCTCTACGAGCGAACCTACCCCCCCGAAGGGGGGGAGCGACTAGCGAGGCTAGTTCGCTCGTACAGGTGAAAATGTTGAAGCGCGCAAAATTAAAGTCGAAGTTTTCCCCCCCTTCGGGGGGAAAATCTTCGAGTTTCTCGAATAAATTTATATATAAATTTATTCGATAAAGCATCCATAGCGGGCACCATAGGTGGCCCTCTAGCTCAACAACTGTTCAAACAAACAAATAAAGGCTGGTTTAACTCGGAAATACAAAGTCGAAGTTTTCAATATCCCTACAGGATATTGAAAACTTCGAGTTTCTCGAATAAATTTATATCGAAATTTATTCGATAAAGAAATTTAGGTATTAAAGGGGCCGCTACTAATCGATTGAATGAAACAGGTGGTTTTGATTGGGCTAATTTAAATAAAGCTAATGAAGCCCTAAATAAAAAATTAGAGGATCCAGAAGAAAAACGTATTTTTGAAGAAATTCAAAGAGAAAATTTAAGGAGAGGATTAACTACACAAAAGAATGAACAAGTAAATATTGGAAATAGTATTTCACAACGTTTTAAGAGCATCAGTTATCATGGTGTTATGATAAACAATAAACGATATTATATTGACAATGAACAACGTACTTATCTTTGTGAAACCACTCTTGATTATTATTAGGTCCGCTCTCCCCCCGTAGGGGGGTCGAGGTCGCTTATTACGCTTAAAGCGTAATAAGCGCTAGGATTTTTGCGTCCGTCCGAGCGAATCGCCCCGCTATTCGCGAGGCTAGGTTCGCTCGGAGAGTCGGAATTGGCGTACGCCAATTCCGAGCGCATAAATTGCGTACGCAATTTATGCGACCTTCGCTCGCTGAGCGAACCTACAAAAATACGACGGAGCTCTACTCGCGAACCTACCCCCCCGAAGGGGGGGAGCGCCTAGCGAGGCTAGTCGCGAGTACTAGAAAAATCGCCTCTTAAAGAAAGCCGAAAAAAGAAAAGTAAGAAGTTATAGATGGGGAGAATAATTTATTTATTATTCTTTAAATTTTTTTTTAAACACCTTGCAGCGAAGCACGTTGAATAATTTTATCAGTACTTTGAAACGACTGAGACATCGAATAAACCTGAAGGCAATAGGGAAAAGCCAATAGGTAAAAGCCCGTTCCATCACAGTTCTTCGATATGTAGACGTGAACGTTCAACGACTAGAAAGTGAGGACATTTTGCCAATAATCTTTCCACGAGTTCCCAGCAATTAGAAAAGTACTTAAATTCTAGTTGATGACATAGTCTGAACTTTAGTGAAAACTAAAGAAAGTTTTGATTTAAATATCAAAACTATAACATTTTTGATGCGTCCATGGATCGCTGTTGCTTACTCTGCTCCAGTAGCAGCTGCAACTGCAGTATTCATCATTTACCCAATTGGTCAAGGTTCATTCAGCGATGGTATGCCTTTAGGTGAAATTTGCCTCTTTACTAGTCCGCATAAATTAAGAAATCCATGCAATTTCTTATTCTCGCTTTTGTTTTGTTCTTTTGTCTTAGTAAAATGAATTTATTTAATTATCTTAAATAAGGATAATAACACATGTACTTACGAAACAACTGTGAAAAGACCTGAGTTGTTTACTAAAAACAAAGTTCGGGGAAAAAGAAAAAAGAAAAAAGGAATTTATGATGGTGGGCTATATCGAAAAACTTACCTAAAAGGAAAACCTCCATTTGGTTTGAAATCAAGTATTTTTGAAAATACATTAAAAAAAAACTCAACCCGTTCAAAAGTTGTGTGCTTTTGCTATCCAAATAGGGATGCTGAATTTGCACAACACGGATACCAAATGGAAAATTCCTTACTAACTAGTGAAAAAGAAATACCTGGAGTAAAAATTTTACTACCAGACGTAAATGCTCAAATTATAGAAAATACTCCAGGTATTTATGGAATTTGTTGCAAAGTAACAAAAAAATGCTTTGTAGGAGAATCGCAAAATAGAAAACACAGAATTTTAACTAGATTATCGGACTTAACTCAAAATAGAGTTACAAATTCCAAATTTTTTAAAGAGTTTCAAGAATACGGAATTCAGAATTTTGAATTAATTCTATTTCAAAGTGGTCAGATTTGTGAAAACTTTATGTATAGAAAATACATTGAGTACAAACTTCAATCAGAATTATCCGCTGTATCATTATCGTATAATAAAGGCATTACTGAAACATTGCAAAGACCTGGTCAAGGGTTTTATCCTAGCCAACCGGGTATTTATTGTATTCGTTGTAAAAGAAATAATGCTTGCTATTTTGGTCAAACCGGTCAACGTCGTGGTATTGCTGGAAGGATTACTAAACATAAGTCGAATTTAAGATACTATCAGTCAACTAATACAGTTATGCAAGTGGATTGGTTTCGTTATGGCGAGGAATCTTTCGAGTTTTTAGCAGTTGATTATGGTACAGAATGGGTAGATGAAAACAAACGTAAAAGACGTGAAACTGAATTAATTCAAAACCATATCTCTGAAGGAGGTATTGTTTATAACACGTTTGATAATGACTCAGGTAGACAAGGAAACTTTCCTGTGCTTTTCACTTCTTTTAGTGAATCCACTGAAATCGAAAGGTTGCGTAATGAAATGCACAGCCATCCACGTTTTCCAAATCAATTTGATAAAGCGATTATTGCTAATGGTAATACCTATCTTAGTATTACTGAAGCAGCGAGAAACTTATGTATTCATCGTACTGCCGTTGTATACAAACTACGAAGCGGTACCTATCGAGAAGCTACTCTTGAAGAGATTCAATTAGAAAAAGCACGAAGACTAAGTCCTACTTTAAATGAAAACCCTAACCCTTATTGTAATATACCAGTCTACAATCCTGTTAAAAAACGAAGTCCGGGCACACCAATGCGTGTTTCTATTGAGGGTACCGTATATGAATCTATAGCCGATGCTGCGCGTAGTCGAAATGTTTCTTCTACTGCGATTAGACGATCTATACAGCGTGGACGTCCTAATTATTATTTAGTTGATTCTGAAAAGAATCGAATTGATAATTGTGGGTAACTTAATTTTTGAAAAATTCAATTTCTGTGTTTTCTTTTGGAACGAATTCTTAAGCTAGTAATTCTTTCTTTTTCAACTAAATGTCTAACGGCCATCCCGAAGGGGAGTAGGTGCAAGCGCATCGAAACGGTAAGTATCTTAAAAAAACTTTTAAGATAAAGATATGGTCTGATCTCTTTAGTAATAAAGAGCAGGAAAAAAAAAATTCTTTCCGGGAATAGCGTAGCGAACTATTCTGAACATAAATGATTTCAGGTACTTTCAACTTCATGAACGTTCGTGACAATGTTGTATAAACATTGCAAACTGGGTGAAATAATGAAAACTGTATTTTTATAAAAAAGGTAATCATTAGCCAAGCTTTTTATGATTTTTAAAATGATCCTATTGACTAGTCTACTCGAAAGTATTAGACTTTCTAACGAAAGAATTAGGATTTCGGTTTTCTTAGAAAGAAACCGACATAGATACCTTTAAATAAGGTATATTCAAAGAATAGAAGATTTATTTATCTTCTATAGAGTAAAGAAGGTTCAGAGACTAGAAGGTGAGGTTCTTTACCAATAAACCTTCCACGAGTGCCCAGGATTCTTTCATAAAAAAGCAGAGCGCGAGAGCGACGGACGAAGTCTTAAGAAACCCGCAAGGCGTTAGAAAACTCTCAGAGTTTTCGTCTCCTAGGAAGCTCTAGATAGCCGCTCCTAAAAAAACAAGTGATATAATATGAAAGAATTATGATATAGTCCGACACTTTTCCGAAAAGGAAAAGAGTATAGAATAAAGAGTCTATACATAACAGATGGATCGTATTCCAAGCTGAGCATAGCTAGGTGTTGTGCTCATTAAATCGGGTAAAGTGTCTGGAAAGCTAAGGTTGTAAAAATAAAATCTTTAGATTAAAGAGGTACGGAAAAGATACAAAATATTTAAGAAAATAAAAAAAAAAATTGATAAATTATAAAATATGGTTTACACACAACAAAAAGCAGTTCAAATTGAAAAAAACAAAAGTCGAAGTTTTCAATATCCCTACAGGATATTGAAAACTTCGAGTTTCTCGAATAAATTTCTATCGAAATTTATTCGATAAAGAAACAATGCAAAGAATTGAAGATAGAGAACATCTCTATATTGAAGGAACGTACCAAGATAAGTTTTCTCGTTTAGTTGTTTTTTGCTCTAAACATGGTACAGAAAATGTTACTACTTTCACTAACTACAAACGTTCTCGCACAGGATGTTCTTGTTGTGGGCGTGAACAAGTTAGCTCTAAATGAATTAACCGTGTATTTTCACAAGAAACTATTAATCGCCAAAGTGAATCTGCTTATTCAAGACCAGAACGTGGAGGAAAGCCACGAAAATGGCGAGAAGAAGGTAAGTATCGCAGTTGGCGTAAAAAAGTATTGAAAAATGGTAATTATACATGTGCTATTTCGGGTGAAAAAAAAAACTTAGAATGTCATCATCTTTACGGTACAAACGAAAACGAGAGTCTTATTTATATTCCCGAAAATGGTATTATTCTTAAACATGAATTACATGTACAATTTCATAAACGTTATGGCTTTCGTTCTAACACTTTAGAACAGTTTGAATTGTTTGTAAAACATCTTGCCGAAGCCCAAAATACAACTATGCTAATCAGCAGCCAAGCCGTAGATAGGGTGTTAGAGGATTTAAGAGAAAGAAAAAACTTTCTGTTAATCCATTTAACAGGTCTACGGAAGGTTCAGAGACTAGGTGGTGAGGTGCCCTATCAATAAACCACCTTTTAGCTCCCGGGGAGTTGCCAAAAAAAAAAAAAATAATTTAGCGTTTATAAATAAGCCTATAAATTCTAAACGGCTACTCTGTGATATAGTCCGACACCCGAGGGAAACCTTGGGCGCTACCTTTCGAAAAGTTCAAAGGTCGCGGCGGGAAAATAGAAAAAGGAAAAAGTAATACTTTTTCCCGTAACAGTTGAACATCTTAATGCACCCATTCCATAGACTAAACTGTGGTCTAGTAGCTTAAAGTAAAACAAATAAATGAAAACAAATAAATGAAAACAAATATGAATACAAATTTAGATAAAAATCTAGTACGAGCGAACGATCCCCTTAGGGGATCGTCGCTCCCCCCCTTCGGGGGGGTAGGTTCGCTCGTAGAGTCGGACCCGTGAGGGTGGCGTACGCCAATTCCGAGCGCATAAATTGCGTACGCAATTTATGCGACCTCCGTCGGATTTTTGTAGGTTCGCTCAGCGAGCGAAGGTCGCATAAATTGCGTATGCAATTTATGCGCTCGGAATTGGCGTGCGCCAATTCCGACTCTCCGAGCGAATCTAGCCTCGCGAATAGCGGGGCTATTCGCTCGGACGGACGCAAAAATCCTAGTGTCGGATTTTTGCGTTCGCGAAAATCCGAGCGCTTATTACGCTTTAGCGTCCCTCACGGGTAAGCGACCTTATTACGCTTTAGCGTCCCTCACGGGTAAGCGACCCCCTCACGGGGACCCCCCTACAGGGGGAGAGCGGACCTACTTTTAGAGCTAGTAAACAATTAGAAATGGAAAATTTAGTTCGTAGTCGAAATCATAAATTAGTCAAAGGCACATATATAAATAATACTTCTCGTTTTGGCGTTTATTGTCCTATTCATGACAGAAGTCATAATACTTCTCTTTTTAATTATAAAAGATCAAAAAGAGGTCTTAGTTGTTGTTCAAAACCTATAATTATTCCTAGGCCTTGCGAAACAGCGAGCTCTGTTTCTTTATCTGAAACACAGCAAAAAAAACAGAACGAAAACACGGCAAAAGCGGCGCTTAATGGACATATAATTCAAGAAGGAGTTTATCAAAATAGATTTTCTCCATTAAAGGTTTTGTGTACAAAACATAATAAAATACATGAAACTAATTATTACAATTATAATCGTTCTTTAGCAGGTTTAGCTTGTTGTAAAAATGTAGCGCGAGAATCGCGAGGTGGACAGACAAGGGACTGGAGACGTTCTAGCCAAGCTAGGACTTGGAGGACCAAAGTGCTACAAGCTTGGGATAATAAATGTGCAATTACAGGGAAAGGTTTTTCAGAAACTTCTTTAGTGTGCCACCATTTTTTTAATGCTTCAAGAGGTGATAATTTTGCTTATTCGATAATAAATAGTATCGTTTTATCTGAAGATATACATGAAAAATTTCATATATCATATGGATATACTAGTAATACTATAGAACAATTTTTAGATTATCTTTTAGCATTAAAAAACTCTCCGCCGCCCGTGAAGGCGGCGGAGAGTTTATATGATTTAGACAGAATCGATTCGCTTTTATCTATTCTTAAAGATAAAAGAAACGATATACTATTAAGTTTAGATTTGTAATTTTCTATTACAATCAATTTTCATTACGTACAACTTTAACTTTCACTTTAAAGTGTAGTCCGCATATTGTAATGTGCACTACACTACTTTAAGCTTATGCTGCCAAAAGCCTAGAAAAAATCGGGTGAAATGCGGGAACTCTAACGTAAAAAAACTATGAGAACCCGCCGCGAAGTTCTTAATAGGGTTATTCTTTCATCTTTAGTTCATCTTTAGTTCATCTTTAGTTCATCTTTAGTTCATCTTTAGTTCATCTTTAGAAAGAATAATAGTTAAGAAAACGCTCAGAGACTAGAACTTGAGTCCTAACAATAATAGTTCAAATAGTGCCCGAAACCTTTTCCTATAAAGGTTATGATATAGTCCGCTCCAATTGGTAAACTTTTGGATTACGCGATGTTTGGTGTTGCTGGTGTATTCGGTGGTTCATTATTCTCAGCTATGCACGGTTCTTTAGTAACTTCATCTTTAATCCGTGAAACTACTGAAAACGAATCTGCTAACGCAGGGTACAAATTTGGTCAAGAAGAAGAAACTTACAACATCGTAGCTTAAAGAGTAGGTTACGTTAAATCGGGTGAACTGCGGGAAGCCTAAACCTAATGACGGATTAGTAAAAAAAAAGAATAAATATTATAAAAAAATTAATGGTACATAAAAAATTTAGTGACAAAGATTATACAAGTTGGTGTGAAGACTATCAAAAAGGTCTTTCATATCCGCGTTTTTCCTATATATAGGAAAAACGCGGAGATCTCGAAGAAAATCGAAGATTTTCTTCGACATGTCAAAAAATTTATTATAAGTATTCCTCAACGGCAAATGGTCCAAGTTTATCCCTAATTAAAAAAGTTATCCGCGAAAGAGGTCTTGCAAGAACTCATTCAGAAGCCCAAAAAGGCAGAATTGCTTGGAATAAAGGCAAAACCGGATTAAAAGTATGGAATTCAGGAATGGCGCAAACTCAAAGTTATCCTTACTCTTCTCCTAATAAAGGAAAAGAATCGCCTACCAAGGGTGTCGCTAGAACTGAGAAAGATAAAAATAAAATTTCGCATTCCATTCGATTCCAAAATAGAGGACGTTATGGATTTTATAGAGACCGCGCTGATGATGATGATATGCTATATTTAATTAAAATTACCTCGGATCAGGAACCAGAAGTTCAATACAAAATAGGGCGAACATTTAATACATTAAAACGTAGGTACAATTGGAATGTCAAAAATAAAGAAATTATTAAAACATGGCATTCTAACCATAAAATTATTTTTAAATTAGAAAATGTTGTTCTTAACGCCTTTAAAAAATATTATAAACGTGGTCCTATTGATTTTCCTGGTAATACAGAATTCTTTTCGGATGAACTTCCTTTAGAGGAATTTATCACTTTTGTCGAACAAAAGTTAGAACAACTTGTTCTAACTGATTAGGTATGGTAACCCGCAGCCAAGCCGTAGACGGGGTGTTAGAAAAGTTACTTATACGATAAGAATTTTTAACAAGTCTACGGAAGGTTCAGAGACTAGGAGGTGAGATGCCCTATCAATAAACCTCGCACGAGTGCCCGACACCTTGGAAAAAGTCGAATGTTTTCCCCCCCCTTATATACGCGGGGGGAAAACATTCGAGAAAAGATAAATGAGGAAAAATATCCAAGGTGAAGATATAGTCCGACATCCAAGGAAATCTTGGGCGCCCTAATTAAAAAAGGGGCGATTACATTCCTTTTTAAGAGAGTGGTAAAAAGATAGAGATAAAAACTATCTCGTTAAAAAGGAGGTGTAGTAACACTTGGCTCACGGTTACTTTGGTCGTTTAATCTTCCAATACGCATTAATATAATGGTGCTTCGTTTTTAAAACGTAAAGAATTTAGCTATATGCTGGAACATCAATATAGTTTTTACAACTCGTGTTGATAATCAGCAGGAAAGATCTATATGTATTTTTTATAGACATCCTCAACGACTACACGCTAAACATTTTATAATAAATGATAATATAGTCTGAACTTCTGATAAATCAGAAGCCTTCTTTTTTTAAAAGAAGTAGGTTAACAAATACAAATTGCAAGTTGAAAGTATTCAACAAATTCTAGATTAAAATATTTAAATTTCTCAATTCTAAGAGTCTTCAATAGAGATAATTCTGAACAAAATAGTATTAATAACTCTAATAAATTAGGTAAAGTTGTAATTGACGCTTATTTTGAATTGTTAAATTCAAAAAAAAATGAAACGTATTTAAAAATAAATATGCTTTTGTTATCTCCTTTAGTTTCTTTTTTTGACTGGCTTATTTCGAAAGAAATAGAAATAACATATAAAAAAGAAGAAAGAATTATAACTTCTGTTTTAACCGCTAATTTTATCAATTCTTTCAATGAAAGCTCTTTACAAAACTTATGGTTGTCGTTAACAAACGAAACTTTAAATAGAATTTATTCACTTTTTTGTAATGAATTCTTAAGAGAAAAAGAATTGCGAGGTGAATTTATTCGTCGGCAAAACACAAAAAAATTTATTCAAGTACACCATATTGAACCACGATTCGAAAATGGCTCAAACGATATCAGTAATCGTGTAACATTAGATATTTATTTTCATGGTATTGCACATCTATTGCGATTTGTTACTAGCAAAAACAATAATGATATTAATGGGGTTAATAATTCATTACGTACAGGAAGTGAAATTGATGAAGCTAATCAAAGTCGTTTAAATCGCCAACGCGAAGTTTTGGGTGATCAACCTGTGGGTAGACCTTTGCAACGAGGGCATACGCCATCTCAACAGCAAGTTTCTAACGCGCAAAGAGCTTCAGGATCGGTTGCAGGCCTCGCAAGTCAGCGTAAAAACAGTTTTAAACGAGTCAATCCTTTTACTCGTTTTGTAACTACTTTACATATGACTTGGTCTCACATCTCTAATTTTGAAACAGATATTATATTACCGCGTTCCTTTGAATTTTATACTGTATCTTATCTTGTTGAAAATTTAAACAAATCTCGACCCACAGGATTACCTCGAAACCAATTTCATGTTTTTTCGCAAGTATTACGTGGCGATAAAAAAAGGAGATCTGGTTGGTCGATAAAAGAATTAAGTCTTCCTAATTTTGGAGAATTAAAATTTGATATTGATATAGCTTCTAATCTTTTTCATTTTATACAAAATGAATATTTAAATAAAGAAGAATCTAATTCATTGCGTGAACGTTTTATCAGACAATTTAATCATCTTTATCCTACTGAATTTTTGGTTCATTTTTTTGAGTGCACAATTGCTTTTTTAAATGACTCCGAAAAATATTACCTTGAATTGGAATAAAATTTTTTAATCAAAAACAAAAACTCGAAAGTTTTTATAGGCCCTATATATATATAGGGCCGTCCCCCTTGCAGTTTTCTGATAAATTGTTTTCAAATTGTTAACCTTAACATAATTGCTTTCAACAACTCTCGTTCATTACACTTCTTCCTTGCAGTATGGCCAGTTGCTTGTATCTGGTTAACTTCATTAGGTATCTCAACTATGGCTTTCAACCTTAACGGTTTCGTCTAACGACAGAGACCCTAATGTTATATAGAACATTAGCCAACCGGGTGAATTGCGAGAAATCTAAGGCTAAAAAAAGAGAAAAAATAGATAAAAAAGAAAAAAGAAAACTTAAAAAATATGCTTATAAATACACAAAACATTAATAATTTCGAACAGCTGGTAGATTTATGAAAAAATGAGAACAATTCGTATTCCGTATTTATTCTCTCTAAATTAGATCGTGATCTCCAAAGTTTAACTAAAATTTCTCTTATAACTCAAAAACATCATATTATACCATGCCATCTAAATGGCCCTGATTCTTCGTGGAATCTAATAAGATTAACAATTGAAGAACATGCAACAGCTCATGAATTCCTTTATGAACATTATAATAAAGCAGCTGATCTTGGTGCTAGTCAAATGATACGTGGTCAATTTCATTTAGGCTGGGAAACGATTCATAGGATAGCTCTAGAAACAAGAAAAAAGAATAAAAGCGATTTCTTTAACCCTCAAGTACAAAGTGAACTAGCGCGACGTCCTAAAAAACAACGCGCATGTTATGCACGTAATCGTTTTGTCTTGGCTGCTTTAGAAAGAGGTTTTGATTTGTCTAATCCTACGTCAAACAGTTTAGTAAAAATAGGACCCTTTGAGTGCACTAGTATAGTGGATGTTGTAAACAAATGAATGGATGACACACAAATGGAAAGCTTTAGAGAAAGCTGGACTCTTTGTCAACATAAAGAAAAAGACTCTGCTGTAACTGCTTTAACACGAATTTTAACAGGTCATATTGATAAAAAAACTCAGAAAAGAGTATTTAGTTATAAAAATTGGCGTATTTTAGGAGTTAATATTACTATTGATTAAACAATTTTATTTCTTTTTAGCTATGACAACTCGCAGCCAAGCCATAAACGGGGTATTTAGACTAACTAACCTAAATATGTTTATGGAAGGCTCAGAGACTAGGTGGTGATGGACCTCACCAATAAGCCACCATTCAGCGCCCGGCAGCTCAAAATTTATTTATTGATAAATAAGACCTTTTATTGAGGTTTATAAAAAGTCGAATATTTTCCCCCTTATATCAGGATATACGCGGGGGAGAAAAAATTCGAGTTTTCTCGAACTCGCTAATTGACTCGGAGCGCCCCTCCTATATATAGGGGCGACCCCCCTTTTCTCGTACGAGCGCACGATCCCCTTATATATATAGGGGAACGTCGCTCCCCCCCTATATATATAAGGGGGGGTAGGTTCGCTCGTACGAGAAAAGTCGAATTTTTCCCCCCGCGGAGATAAGGGGGGGGAAAAATTCGACTTTTGCGAAAGGGGGTTCTGAAGTCTGCGACCCCGTGAGGGGCGCTCTGTACCCGTCCCGCCAGGGGCGGGGGAAGCGACCTTACCCGTCCCGCCAGGGGCGGGGGACGCTTTAGCGTCCCTCCCCGAAGGGGGGGTAAGCGACCTCCCATATCCCATATATATGGGACCCCCCCCTATATATATAAGGGGGGAGGGGGACCTAAATAAAATTATAGAGAATTTATCTTCGATAAAAGAGCTGATTATATAGTCCAATGCCTCTTCGAAAGGGAGGATAACATTGTCAACTTCAACCAATCAGTTGTAGATTCAAACGGTCGTGTATTAAACACTTGGGCTGACATCATCAACCGTGCTAACTTAGGTATGGAAGTTATGCACGAGCGTAATGCTCACAACTTCCCATTAGACTTAGCGTCTGTAGAAGCGCCTTCAGTTAACGGTTAATTTTATCCCTTTTATTGCTTAAATTAAATATAATTTTATGCAATAAAAATCCTAGATTTCCCCCCTACGAGGGGGAAATCTAGGATTTTTGGGATTTTCTTATACTTTACTGTATAGGTTAATAACCTTTCCCTTAAAGGGAAAGGTTATTTTTTTATCTCATTCTGTTCAAATCAGGATGAGATAAAACAAGAAACGCAAGCTGCAAAACGTCCGACCCCTACATGTAGGCATGTAGGGAGGACGAGTGACATGATAAGAAGCAGATGCCCCCGGGACCCGTGAGGGCGCCGGGTCGGAGCGGTTTTGTACCGAACTCTGTAGGATGTTGCTGTCTGGGTTTTGTCCCAGTTCCCCTAATTTAGAGCCTCGGGCTATATCTTAGGATACGCACCATAACGCCAGTAATGGTAGCTGACTTAATCCGATCCCCAAAAACAGTCAGAATCAGCTGTTTGAAACTTTGTTGCGTCTCCCCCGCCCCTTGCGGGACGGGTTATTTGTGCGAATAAGCCTTGAGGCTGAGTCTTCTATAAGACTGAGCGGAGCTGCATCCGTCGCCTTCGGACTTTGCACAACTTTTCCCTTATATTTTAATCTGTCCCAACAGCGCTCTACCTTCTGTTTTTGGATTTTATGCGTAGCAAATTGCCCACACCACTTCGTTTAAATTGGTCTCACGCATTTTGCTCTAATACTATTTGCCCCTGCTTTCGTTTCCACTGTGGTCAACTAGCTTATTGCTAAACGAAATATTTTTACATATCGAAGAAAATCCTATAAATATAGGATTTTCTTCGAGATCTCCGCGTTTTTCCTATATATAGGAAAAACGCGGACATAAATATTTTTCAATTTTAATTATGAGTTCTATTATTAACATTGGTGGTTATAACGTTTTTGCAAAGAAAGGGTCTTCTTCTTCAGCCTCACCTCCTCCCCCTAAAAAGGGAAAGGTCGGCAGCAGTAGTCCAGCACCCGATGCTGTACAGATCCCTCCAGAGGGAATTTCTCATGTCGAAGAAAATCCTATATTTATAGGATTTTCTTCGAGATCTCCGCGTTTTTCCTATATATAGGAAAAACGCGGACATGTAACCGGAGCTATTGGTGAAGCATCTTCTACTGCTGATACCAAAGAAGCTTTAGTCCCAGCTTCTGGCTCACCTCCTGCGGAAGGTCCTGCACCCTCTGAGGTGCAACCCTCTTCGTCTAGTGGTGAATCTCAAACTGGTGATACTGCTGCAAAACCTGAATAATCTCCTTCATCACCGGATGTCGGAGACCCAAACGGTGAAAATATACCGGAAATTTCACAATCGGTATATGAATCCGTTCCGCGTTCTAATATATAAATCTATAAATATATAAAGGGTCGTGTTGTTTTTCTTGGCGACATCAACATCCAGGCACTGAAATACGTGTCTTCCTTTGTTAACGCGCCAGGCTTATGCGTATTAATTATTAGTTTCCTAATTGTGTGGAGGGCGCAGTTGTCGTCAATTGCGTCCACACAATTAATGGATAAGAAGGACGTCCTTTTTTTTAGGACTTCCCTCTAACAAATTTATCGCGGGGCGTATGCTTACGCGTAATTCATACGTACGTGACTTCCTTCATGGGATCGCTATTTTTAGAATGGCTTTTTACTATGCTCCCACTTACGCCAAACTCCCACAAGAAGAACGTCGTAACTTCCTAGTAGACCTCCTTGATGAGGTAAATAACTATAGTGGTCCAAAGAAAATCCTATTACCTTATCAAATTCCTACGGATGATGATGCCATCATCTGTCTGCGCGGTTTTGCTGCCCAAATACGTGGTATTTGGCAGAGCGAATCCGTTTTCTCTCCAGGTAATGTTGTTAACGGTGCGTCCATTAACAACTTGGATTTCTCGACGTTCTGTGGCTTGGTTCATTCTCTTTGTTCATCAATTGGTGTAAACTTAATTGATGAAGTCCACGAATTAGCGTGGACAAAAGGAGAAACACAAGGTCAAGAACTCAGTTTTGTTGACCTTTGTGCGTCGGCAATTGTTGGCGAAATTATTCCTAGTACCGGGGATCCTCTTCTATACGCTGACGGTATCCGCGTTAGCAAACATGTCCGCGTTTTTCCTATATATAGGAAAAACGCGTACGAGCGAACGATCCCCTTAGGGGATCGTCGCTCCCCCCCTTCGGGGGGGTAGGTTCGCTCGTAGAGTCGGAATTGGCGTATGCGTCGTAATTGGCGTGCGCCAATTACGCCGGCGGATTTGGCCGTAGGCCAAATCCGACCCAATTCCGAGCGCGTAATTTGCGTACGCAAACCCGTGAGGGACGCGTCCTCCGTCGGATTTTTGTAGGTTCGCTCAGCGAGCGAAGCTCTCCGAGCGAATCTAGCCTCGCGAATAGCGGGGCTATTCGCTCGGACGGACGCAAAAATCCTAGCGCTTATTACGCTTTAGCGTCCCTCACGGGTAAGCGACCTCGACCCCCCTACGGGGGGAGAGCGGACCTAGAGATCTCGAAGAAAATCCTATAAATATAGGATTTTCTTCGACATGAATTAAACCAAGTACCTATGGAAAATCTTTTTGGTGAACAATTCATCCGACGTCTACCCGCTCCTAAAGCGGAACTCCCTCGTGATACCGGCGGCGACCCGTTCCTTGAAGCGGCTCATCGTCCTGGTAAAAACACAAAACGTCGTGGTAAACGACGTTCTTAGGAGGGTTCCAGTTTTATGAAGTCTGGTTACAAAAAGTGGCAGCTAAAACAGAAGTCCAAAAATCCAAAACTTAAATTCTCACGCAAGAAGAAGCGTGAGCCTAGGGAAAGATTCACTTACAATGGTAAGGGCGTGCAAGATCTTAGACGTGATGTTCTTGCCGCACAAACTGACGTTGCAACGGTGCAACGGTGCTACGGTGCTACGTAAGGGAAAATAGCGTTTAGCTAGCACTCTGATCAGACGATACGCTCGCTCTGAATCAGCTCGTGCCCCCGCAGTATATATGACAATCTCGAAAAAAGGTGCGAAATATCGTGGTCTGTCAGATAAAAAGAGACCTAGGACCGTCAAGGACTATGCTCAATTGGTCCAACAACTTTGGCAAATAGTCAAAGCCCCTAGACGTTACAAATATTCACCACTGAAGCGAACTCTGATTCCTAAAGCTAAAGGGGGCCTCCGCCCTATTTATGTTCCTACATATATTGATCGCGCTGTACAACATTTGTATCGTTTCTTTCTTGACGTCGTGTCGGATTTTTGTAGGTTCGCTCTCCTGCCCCCCTGACGGGTCCCGCCCCGTGAGGGGGTCGCTTACCCGTGAGGGACGCTAAAGCGTCCCTCACGGGTAAGCGACCTTATTACGCTTTAGCGTCCCTCACGGGTAAGCGACCCCCTCACGGGGACCCCCCTACGGGGGGAGGGCTGGAGACCCGTGAGGGGGACCTACAGAAATTTCTTCGCGACTTTTTGGACTAGAAAGGGGTTTGGCCCCCCTAAATTTGCGATTGAGTTCGACGTCAAGCAGTGTTTTGACAGAATTAGTCATCATTACATCCTTGACAACGTGGCTTCCGTTAAGTTCGGAGAGGAGACGGTCGATATCGTTCCCCACCACATCATGCAACAGTGGCTTACTTGCGGTTATGTCCTTGCCGACGACATCGCAGGAGGTTTCTACGACACAACAGGGGTGCCTCAGGGCGGTCCTATTTATCCGTGTATCTGCAATATGGTCATGAACGGGATTCAAGTACGAGCGAACGATCCCCTTAGGGGATCGTCGCTCCCCCCCTTCGGGGGGGTAGGTTCGCTCGTAGAGTCGGACCCGTGAGGGTGGCGTCCCCCGCCCCTGGCGGGACGGGGCGTCGTAATTGGCCCCCCCCCGTAGGGGGAGGGGCGCCAATTACGACGCATGCGCCAATTCCGTCTCTCCGAGCGAATATAGCCTCGCGAATAGCGGGGCTATTCGCTCGGACGGACGCAAAAATCCTAGTGTCGGATTTTTGCCCCGTTAGGGACGCAAAAATCCGAGCGCTTATTACGCTTTAGCGTAATAAGCGACCTTACCCGTGAGGGACGCTTTAGCGTCCCTCACGGGTAAGCGACCTCGACCCCCCTACGGGGGGAGATCGGACCTACGCATATCACTGGACGTATCGCCGCCTCGGTGGACAAGCCAAATCTTCGCAGCCTTAACGCTATAAAGCGTGACGCTCCGAAGGGTATTCCCTCCCTATGTATGTCTTCTCGTACAAACATGAACCTCTATTCTGTAGTACACCAAACGCCAATAATCGCGCGATTAGCTATATTATTCAATCCTATGGAACAGATATAGGTTCTTATGCCGACAGATCCCATTTAGGATTGTGCCTGACAGATCACGGTAGAAAAGAACTGCGCCGGTTGGAGATGCCAACCTTTGGGTCACAAAGTCACAACTATGGATTACTATAGGAAGGATAAATATGAGGGCTGGTCTTATCTAGCCCGATTTGCTGATGACTTCCTTCATCATTGTGTTGTGCAACACCGAAGCGGCCGTAGATTTAGCTTTCAAGGCGGCGGAGGAATTTCTTGCGCCTAGAGGAATGGAACTTAACAGAGAAAAGTCTATCATTCGTCGTATCCCTGCGGAACATTTCACTTTTGCCGGGTTTAGTTTTGCTTCAAAAATTAAACACGGCAAACCTAAAATCTATTCTTTTATCGAATAAAATTCTATTGACGATGTTTTATACGAAAACATCGTCGATCCCTCCCCCCCGAAGGGGGGGGGGGAAAATTCCTATATAGGAATTTTGTTACGGTATAGAATTTTATTCGAGTACGAGCGAACGATCCCCTTAGGGGATCGTCGCTCCCCCCCTTCGGGGGGGTCCCTTCGGGGGGGTAGGTTCGCTCGTAGAGTCGGAATTGGGTCGGATTTGGCCGTAGGCCAAATCCGCCGGCGTCCCTCACGGGTTGGCGCCCCTCACGGGGCCAATTACGACGCATACGCCAATTCCGAGCGCGTCCCCCGCCAGGGGCGGGGGACGCGTCCTCCGCCAGGGGCGGGGGACGCGTCCTCCGCCAGGGGCGGGGGACGCGTCCTCCGCCAGGGGCGGGGGACGCGTCCTCCGTCGGATTTTTTTAGGTTCGCTCTCCTGCCCATATCCCGCCCCGTGAGGGGGTCGCTTATTACGCTTTAGCGTAATAAGGTCGCTTATTACGGAGCGCTTGTCGAAGGGATTTACGCGTCAGGCGCGTAAATCCCTTCGAGCAACTCGCAGATCTTCGAACCCCCTTTCCCAAAAGGGGGTTCGAAGTCTGCGACTTGCGCTCTGCGAAGCGCTCAGTCGGAATTCGCGATCGCGATCGCGAATTCCTAGCGCATAATTTGCGTCCCTCACGGGGCAAATTATGCGACCTACGCTGAAGTCGGATTTGTCCGTGGACAAATCCTAGCGCAGATTACGCTTCAGCGTAATATGCGACCTTCGCACTAAAGCGTAATAAGCGCTAGGATTTTTGCGGACGCAAAAATCCGACGCTAGGATTTTTGCGTCCGTCCGAGCGAATCGCCCCGCTATTCGCGAGGCTAGGTTCGCTCGGAGAGTCGGAATTGGCGTGCGCCAATTCCGAGCGCAGAAATTGCCCCGTGAGGGACGCAATTTCTGCGACCTTCGTCGGATTTTTGCATCCGCAAAAATCCTAGCGCTTATTACGCTAAAGCGTAATAAGCGACCTCGCTGAGCGAACCTACAAAAATCCGACGAAGGTCGCAGAAATTGCGTCCCTCACGGGGCAATTTCTGCGCTCGGAATTGGGTCGGATTTGGCCTACGGCCAAATCCGCCGGCGTAATTGGCGCACGCCAATTACGCCGCCCCGTGAGGGGCGCCAATTCCGACTCTCCGAGCGAACCTAGCCTCGCGAATAGCGGGGCGATTCGCTCGGACGGACGCAAAAATCCTAGCGCTTACCCGTGAGGGACGCTTTAGCGTCCCTCACGGGTAAGCGACCTCGACCCCCCTACGGGGGGAGAGCGGACCTAAAAACTCGAATGTTTTCTCCCCCGAAGGGGGCAAAAATTCGACTTTTGTACCGCCTGCGAAATTATTGTACGAGCGAACGATCCCCTTATATATATAGGGGATCGTCGCTCCCCCCCTTCGGGGGGGTAGGTTCGCTCGTAGAGTCGGACCCGTGAGGGTGGCGTCCCCCGCCCCTGGCGGGACGGGGCGTCGTAATTGGCCCCCCCCCGTAGGGGGAGGGGCGCCAACCCGTGAGGGACGCAAACCCGTCCCGCCAGGGGCGGGGGACGCGTCCTCCGTCGGATTTTTGTAGGTTCCCCTCACGGGTCTCCTGCCCCCCTCACGGGTCCCGCGAGGTCGCTTACCCGTGAGGGACGCTTTAGCGTCCCTCACGGGTAAGCGACCCCCTCACGGGGACCCCCCTACGGGGGGAGAGCGGACCTACAATAAAGGCTTTATTGCAAGAATTGATGAGCAACTTAGAATTATTAAAGGAGGTGAAAGCCTCTTTATAAAACTTAATTATATGTTGCGTAAGTGGTGTAATTTTTACTGTGTAGGGAATACCTCGAATCAATTAAGTAAGCTGAATTGGCTGCTATGGCATCGTGTATATAAATATTTCTACCGCTTATACAGGAGTAAACCCCAGTTCCGCAAAAGTTCTACGGGCGTTTACGCCCGAAAGCTTAGCGCTTACATCTGGAAAAATCATCTTAAAAAGCATATGGGTTCTAACAAGTGGTGGTCTATTTATCGCGGAGAGAGAAAGCTTTCGCGTGCACGTCACGAAGACCTTTTTCTCTTTATGCCAAGGAAGACAAAAATCCTTACACCGGAAGTACTCTTAAGACGCCCCGAGGAGACGGGTTCTTTAAGTGCTTACTATCCGGAAGATCGCAGACTCCTGGCGCAAAAGGCTATCCAATGGAAGTCTACCCTGAGCAGCGCTATTTTTGTACGCGCTCACAGAAAATGTCAGTGTTGTCAGTCAATGACAGGGATCTTATAGCTTCAGAAGAACGCTTCGAGTTCCATTACGAGCGAACTAGCCTCGCTAGTCGCTCCCCCCCTTCGGGGGGGTAGGTTCAGTCGGAATTGGCGTATGCAGCGTCCCTCACGGGTTGTCCTGCACGACCCTATATAAATAGGGTCGTGCAGGCAACCCGTGAGGGACGCTGCATACGCCAATTCCGAGCGCGTCCCCCGCCCCTGGCGGGACGGGTTTGCCCCGTGAGGGACGCAAACCCGTCCCGCCAGGGGCGGGGGACGCGTCCTCCGTCGGATTTTTGCGTCCGTCCGAGCGAATAGCCCCGCTATTCGCGAGGCTAGGTTCGCTCCCCCTTTGGGGGAGCGAACCTACCCCCCCGAAGGGGGGGAGCGACGATCCCCTTAGGGGATCGTCGCGAGTACACGAAAACATCGTCGATCCCTCCCCCCCGAAGGGGGGGAAATTCCTATATAAAGGAATTTTGTTAAGGTATAGAATTTTCTTCGAGTACGAGCGAACGATCCCCTTAGGGGATCGTCGCTCCCCCCCTTCGGGGGGGTAGGTTCGCTCGTAGAGTCGGACCCGTGAGGGTGGCGTATGCGTCGTAATTGGCCCCGTGAGGGGCGCCAACCCGTGAGGGACGCCGGCGGATTTGGCCCCCGTCCCGCCAGGGGCGGGGGAGGCCAAATCCGACCCAATTCCGAGCGCATAAATTGCCCCCCCCCCTACGGGGGGAGGGACGCAATTTATGCGACCTCCGTCGGATTTTTGTAGGTTCGCTCAGCGAGGTCGCTTACCCGTGAGGGACGCTAAAGCGTAATAAGGTCGCTTATTACGGAGCGCTTGCGCTCTGCGAAGCGCTCAGCTACGCTGAAGCTTCGCACTAAAGCGTAATAAGCGCTCGGATTTTTGCGAACGCAAAAATCCGACGCTAGGATTTTTGCGTCCGCAAAAATCCGACGAAGGTCGCATAAATTGCGTCCCTCACGGGGCAATTTATGCGACCTTCGCTCGGAATTGGCGCCCCTCACGGGGCCAATTCCGACTCTCCGAGCGAACCTAGCCTCGCGAATAGCGGGGCGATTCGCTCGGACGGACGCAAAAATCCTAGTGTCGGATTTTTGCGTTCGCAAAAATCCGAGCGCTTATTACGCTTTAGTGCGAAGCTTCAGCGTAGCTGAGCGCTTCGCAGAGCGCAAGCGCTCCGTAATAAGCGACCTTATTACGCTTTAGCGTCCCTCACGGGTAAGCGACCCCCTCACGGGGACCCCCCTACGGGGGGAGAGCGGACCTAAAAAGTCGAATATTTTCTCCCCGAAGGGGGAAAAAATTCGACTTTTGTTATGAAAAATATTTGATACTTTACCCCTACAAAAATGAGACATTTTTGATTTTTAGGATAATAGAACTCAAATTATTAATCCGTTTCGATTTTCCCATCAAAAAGGATCGTTTAAGGGGAGAAAAGTATAGCCCGCTCTACGAGCGGTCGAGACTCGCGTTACGTCCGCCGGTACCGGCGGACCCCGTGAGGGAAGCGCTCGTACAGAAAAACGTTGACATTTTTCTAGACGTAAGCGCTCGTACCGAGTTATACCTCTTTAAAATGAAATTCTCCAATACGAAGTCTATGTGTAGTCCGATAACGTAGTCTAATAGGATGAACAATAACAAAATATTCTACTTTTCTCGAAGAAAATTCTATACCGTAACAAAATTCCTATATAAAGGAATTTTGTTACGGTATAGAAAAAATGGATTTCATTGTTTTCCCCTAGATAATTTATAGAGTAGCAGAACATCTTATGGAAAATATCTCCCACTATCGGAGAGGTTTTTGACAATATAGACGATTATTAAATAGAAGTATAGGAGAATCTATCTACTTATGTATAGTATAGATTCTTCTATACTTCTATGAGTAAGTAACAGAGCTGTAAATCTTATTTACAGCTCCGCGACGACCCATCGATTCCCGTGATGAAGACGACTCCCCTTATATATTTCTATATATAGGGGGGTAGACCGTCTTCCGCTGGAAAAACGTTGGACCTTCAGCGTAGAGGAAAAAATTATAATTTATCAACTGTATCGAATTCGAATTTAATTTCTTTCCAAACTTCACAAGCAGCTGCTAATTCAGGAGACCATTTACAAGCTGAACGAATTACGTTACCACCTTCACGAGCAAGGTCACGTCCTTCGTTACGAGCTTGTGTACAAGCTTCTAAAGCAACACGGTTAGCAACAGCACCAGGTGCGTTACCCCAAGGGTGACCTAAAGTACCACCACCGAATTGTAAACAAGCGTCATCACCGAAAATTTCAACTAAAGCTGGCATGTGCCATACGTGAATACCACCAGAAGCTACTGGCATTACACCTGGCATTGAACACCAGTCTTGAGTGAAGTAAATACCACGACTACGGTCTTTTTCTACGAAGTTATCACGCATTAAATCTACGAAACCTAAAGTTACTTCACGTTCACCTTCTAGTTTACCTACAACAGTACCTGAGTGAAGGTGGTCACCACCTGACATACGTAAAGTTTTAGCTAAAACACGGAAGTGAATACCGTGATTTCTTTGACGGTCAATTACAGCGTGCATTGCACGGTGAATGTGTAATAATAAACCATGGTCACGACAGTAATGTGCTAATGAAGTGTTAGCAGTAAAACCACCAGTTAAGTAGTCATGCATTACGATGGGCATCCCTAATTCTTTAGCACATTGTGCACGTTGAAGCATTGCTTCAGCAGTTGCTGCAGTAGCGTTTAAGTAGTGACCTTTAATTTCACCAGTTTCTGATTGTGATTTGTAAATAGCTTCTGCTACGAATAGGAAACGGTCTCTCCAACGCATGAATGGTTGTGAGTTCACATTATGAAACTAGGACGCCACTTTTCGGTTGTATATAACAACGTCCCGTTCCCGAACCGTACGTGATAGTCACCTATCATACGGCTCTCCAGTGATACTTGAACCAGAGGAAGAAACGACTTGTCTTTCGAATCATACGAATGTACTACTTTTTTACTTTATTTTTTAATGAACTTATCGTTGTAGCGCTTCAGAAGCGCCGTGCGAATGTAATCCGGACAGTCCGGATTTTCTAATTGGAAGTCTGATGCCCAGAATTTCTCCTCGGGAGATACTTCCGTTAAAAGGTGTGAGTAATGGCGACGAAGCGACACGTACGCGTTACCCGTGATGTTATGTCTTTTAGAAATATGGTAAATTTCATTTCTGAAATGAACCGCAAATTGGCGAGGAGTGAAGTCCTTGCAGTGTTTGCATATGATGTTATTGATGACTTTAGATTCAAAGAGTATAGTATTGATGTTGATTTTTACATTTGAGCGTTTGTTTTTGTTTGTTCCACCTGCTTGCAAAGTACTAAATGTACCAATTAGAGCAGTGGCGGGGGGGCATTTATAGTTTTCCGAAACGTCATCAATAATTCTTCTGAAGTCGGTTTGTTCAACCTTCTTCTCAACCCCTTGGTTGACCTGTGTTTCGACTTTATCGGCCTGGTCCATAAGTTCCTTGCCGATAATTTCTGTTTTGTCCATAGGAGGCTTGTCGTCAGCCCCTGAAATAGGAGGCTTGTCGTCAGCCCCTGAAATTTTTTTCGATTGCGTTTTTGTCATGTTTTAAGTGTTTTAATATATTAGTATTATGGCTCTCTTTTGTTAGTCAGGCCACGAGAAATTAAGAGAAGTTAACGGGTAGTTAACAACAAGTAACTTTCGGGTTGGCCTAGACGAGAGTCGTAGAATTCTGACAGCGATATGCTATCGTAATTCCCGTCGTGTATACATTTGTGATGATGTTTACAAACGGGAATTTGTTTCCTGTTAAGGAGCTGTAGTATGCGCGTAAAGCCGAGCTTAGCTTGCGTACGATACCCTCGGATATGTCGGACGTGGTGCATTTGTATGTCCTGTGAGGTACCACCGATAACGCAGCGAGAGTTTAGTTTGAAGGCAGTTCGGTAGTAAGCTTTAGCGTTAGAGATAAAGTCGCTAGCCGCGAGGGCTTGAGGGTCCCGGTATTCGTATTTGCTGTATAGATTTGTAAGAATCCTATCGCAAGTGGCTTTAAGTATGGGCCAGTAGTGTTTGCAAGTAAGGAGGGAAACGACCTTATCTTTGTTGTTGTATTTGTACTTAAGGGTGATAGGGTGAGAATGCTTTTTTATAAGCTTCCGGATAGTTGTGCGGTGCTTTTGGCAAAGCGTTTTGTAGCATGAGTATTCGTATATATATACGAAATAGTTGAGAGTGGACCTAAAGTTTATTAGGGGTGCGTAGTAGTTTACCGTTCCCGCTATGATTTGATTGTATCTGTGGATGATTTCGTAGTCATGGAGCGTGGACCAGGCGGGCTGTTCTCTAGGTCTGCCTTTATTGTCCAGGAATCCCTTCCAGATCAGTCGCGAGCGAAGCCGATCCTTGTCGATTCCTATGACGTTAGTTTGGCCGGTCACCCTCTTAAGGGTGCCAGTTTTGGTGTAGGTTAATTTCTGGTTTTTTTGCGCTTTGATGGAAAATGATAAGAATAGTGCAGGAGTCCTGCTAAGATCCGTAATTTTCGTTTTTTCCAGAGATAATGTAAGGCCTAGATACACTTGGAGGAAACTGGCGATTTTATTTTTTATTAGGTTTGCAAGGCATCTTTTTCCGTTGGTAAAGAAGATCCAATCGTCGGCGTAACGTACGTAGTGATAACGTAGTTTGGACTGACGTTGGGATTTGCTTGGGGTATTGATGGTCAGTAGATTGTACCTTCTAACCTCACGTTTGTGATGTAGTGCGCTTTCGCGATGGATGGGAGGTAGGAGCTTTAGGCTCGAGGGACCAGTAGGTAAACGTACTGTTCGGTTGTCCTTGGTTCTGAAAGTACCGCCAATTTTTGTGTACAATTCGTATTTGTGTTTGTGACTTCGTTTTTGGTGTATAAGTGACTTGTAGAATGCGGAATTCTTGTTAACTCCTTCGTGACGGTTTTGTCTTTTGTTGATGGCGTTAAAAGTGGAGTTAATGTCTAAAAGGATGAATCTGTCAAATTCATGCATGTAGATATTCCAGAGAGTAGGACTCACGATGCCGCCTTGGGGGACGCCCAATAGCGGGTCAGTGCGAGTATTTTGGAGTTCGTCGAAGATGCCAGCCTTGCAGCATTTTAGTATAAGTGCCAGGAATTTTTTGTCCGTAATTCTCCTAGAAAGGAGGCGGATAAGTGTATCGTGTTGTAGGCAATTGAAGGCCCCTTTAATATCTCCTTCGATGGCGGTTTTCATCCCTTGAGTTTTGGCAGGGATGTCTTTGATGGAGTCATGGCACCCGCGGTGGGGTCTGAAGCCGAAGCTGACGTTTAAGGCGTCGAACTCAGGTTCGTAAATTTCTGTAAGGATGAGGTTGATAGCGGCCTGGACCACTTTTGCGTCGAAGTCGGGGAGACCTCCATTTATGTATGGCCGTCCTGATTGTATTAAATTCTTTGGATCCTTCCAGAATTTGGCGGTACCCTTGCCGGGTTTTGGGGTCCATTTGCGTCTGACATCAGGGAAGTTGTAAGTACCATTGGCGAGTTGTTCACTCAGGGAGTGTACACGGGAGTTACAGAATTCATCCGCGGTTTGTGATTGGGTTCCAGGGGTCATGGCCCCTGCGTTAGGTCGTATTCTGTGATAGGCCAAGGTAAGAATTTCGATGCTAGAGACAATAGGCATTATGTTGTTGATGATTGGAGGGGACTCTTTTTCAGCGATGGCCTTAAAGGTCCTCGTTCGTATTGAGGTAAGAGTTTTTCTTTTGTTTTGTACAAGAGAGCGGATGTCACCACTGGAGCCGCTTAGTTCCTGGGTGATCTGCTTAGTGCGGATAAGTTTTTTTTGTTTGTTGTCAGGGTCTCGGTTTATACCGAAGTAGCCCGTTTCGTGGAAGTTTGAGGAATTCATGAGTAAAGTATATTCATTCTGTTATGACTGAAAAGTCGTTTTTTTCGTTTTCTGGCCCGAGACTAGGCGTACATCGTGGGATGTGTATGGAATTTTAACCGTCGAGGTCTTCCCCGTTAGCTCGCAGCTAACGGGTGGTCCTGCTTCGTCTCGGTCGCATCACCTGTCCCTCTTGGGGGACTCTCCTGACCCTATGTGGGAGGTCTCGTCCGGTGAAAGACTTAAACCTCTAGCCCCCCCTATAAAACCGTATGTTGAGTGGGCGTGTGTGTTGAGGTTTTTTTAGGGGGTAGACCTTAGTCAGCCCAGTTGTTTGATTTGTAATACATTGCGATCTGAGGCCCGTTCTGGAGTCCGTTAATCGAGATAGACTCAAAAGTCTATTACCAGCTTCTGCGGGTTATCCAGGTGGTCGACGAAACTGACCCCTGGGCAGATGCCCTACCAGCGCGGTAGTCGTGAAGGAGGCACGTGGTACTCCTGCGAGTTAGGCTGAAAAGCTTGTCCTCATGTGTGAATATGTATTGTGTTCGCGTGTGTGTATCGATCGCGTTTCCTTGCGCCGCATTCATGTCCGTAAAATGTCGTCATCGTATCGCTTGGAGGGTCTTTGGCACCCGTGTTGCTGTGGGTATTCTGGCCCGGGATTGACATGTGGACGTATAGACGCTTCTACCTTAGCTTCATCCCCGCGGATCTTTCCTCTATAGTGTTAGATCGGGATTGTTGGCGTGTGTACAGGGGATGTAGGCATGGATTCCTACGCTAACCTAGCGTGGGGGGCATGGCCCCGGTATTATAAACTAACAACTCGCACCTCATCGTCCTTCGTGAAGTCTAAACCCCCACGTAAACATTCGTAAACAGCACGTCCGTAGTTTTTAGCTGATAAACCTAATTTAGGTTTAATAGTACAACCTAATAAACCACGACCGTATTTGTTTAATTTGTCACGCTCAACTTGAATACCATGAGGTGGTCCAACGAATGTTTTAACATAAGCTGGTGAAATACGAAGATCTTCAAGACGTAAAGCACGTAAAGCTTTGAAACCAAATACGTTTCCTACAATTGAAGTGAATAAGTTAGTTACTGAACCTTCTTCAAATAAATCGATGGGGTAAGCTACGTAAGCGATATACTGATGAAACTAAGCCCCCATCCTTTACGATAACGACGGATGAATTCGGGCTTCCCATTCGAGTGCGCACACTCTAAGTGGTTACCGAAAACCTAACAAGGGCTCGTTCCCGAACCGTACGTGATAGTTACCCATCATACGGCTCTCCACCAATGTACAGATTAGAATATTCGAGTTTGTTTTTTTTGGACACTTAAACCCAATAATAAATCACCTATGATTTATTTACCTTTTTTATTTTTGTTCTTTTTTTTGCCTTTAGGGGCAGATTTTACCATAGTGCGGCGAGCTTCTCGGCCCCTAGCTTCCCTAATAGCTAAGGCCTTGGCCACCTGCTCCGGAAATTCAGGATTACGATTATCATCGTGATATTCCGCAGCATACACGAGGTCATTTGAATCGAATTTTGTATCAGGAAATTCTTTAACTAGCGCGTTAGCTAGTGGGCCAGGCCAATCATTGGCCATTGATATTTTTGCGATTACGTCACGCATTGATTTAGCAAGTTGACGTACGGTACCTTTGTTTGAAGTTACATATTTAACTACTTCACGAAGAGTTTGTAGATCAAATGGAATCTTGTTAATGGTACGTTTTAAACTGGGGTTACCTGCATTGGAGCCCCCAGCCTGGCATAAAGCGGCAATGCCAACGACAGCCATACCAGGTGTAGTTTCAGATTTTTCTGCATATTGTTGGATTACTTTATGCACCAATTCTGGTGGTAAAGTGTCGATTTTTCGTTGTTCTTGGTCAGCTTGGACTTTTAAATCATTGGCGTCCAAGTTAGCAATCTCCTCAATGGATTGCGCAGCGTTAAGAGGAGAATCGTTGGGTGCAGGAACTGCCTCTTTATCAGGAGGGGCAGCTGGTGAGTTATCAGATTTGTTTGTTCTTGCAGCCAGAATAGTTAGAGGTCTAGTCATAATTAGTTTTTTGTTTAAAGTAGTTATTTAAGCTTCCCGAAAAGTAAGTTCTAGATTTTTCGTCAATAACGAAATCCGGCGATTTTTTCTCCGAACTTTTGTTTCCGCCACTAGAGTTCTCACTTTTAGAGGATTTTTGGCCCGAAGGTCTTGACGGAGTGTTGGAAAAACGAAGTAAGCTTTCGGGAGCACCCATACGGATATCGTATAGGTCATCTAGAGAAAGTCCGTCGTATTTACCGGAGTGAATATTTTGGTGGCAGTTCTTACAAACTGGAATTTGTTTTCTGCCTAGAGCAGCGACAATTTTGTCGAACCCTTTGTATCCCGAGTAACGCTCCCCTTTGTGTCTTAGCGGTTTAATGTGGTGAAGAGCGTGGGATGGCGATGCGCATACAGCACATCCAGATTCTGATTTGAATCTTGTACGGAAGTTGACTTTATTTAGGGTCAAGAAATCTATTGTTGGTATGATAATTTCGTCATCATCTGTAGCATGACGGAGTCTTAATGCCTTGGACATAAGCTCGTGGTAGTTTAGGAGAACTTCCCACTTCTCATCGTTGTTGAAATGATATTTAACAGCGATGCGAAGGTTTGATGGTTTTTGTTTATACCAATTTAGTAAAGGATCTGACTTATCTTTGAAGCCATAAGTTTGGATAACACTTTTTACCGACATTCGATGTTTAGTAGCAAGTGTTTTAAGACACGCGTAATAGTTGATATAGACCCATCTATTAATGCGGCTAGGGAAGGTGATAGTTCTGATGTAGTAGTTGGCGAAACCCATCATAAACTGGTTGAATTTTCGTATGATTTCCTGGTCTGTTAAGACCGTAAGGAAACCTACCTCACGAGGGCGATTATATTTATCTAAGTATCCTTTTAGAAGATATCTAGATTCTAGTCTTTGAACATCTGGGAATATTTGTAAAGATCTGTATCTTTGGGTTGTCTCCTTACTAGTTTTAACTAGGTGGGCATTGGTAGGAAAATAGATTTCAAAGCCTAGAAATTGGACTTTAGATTTTTGTAGATTTGTGACACGAGTTTTTTCTAAGCTCAGAGTTAGTTTTAGCTTGTCCTTTAAGAAATCTGCCACTTCGGTTTTAACCATAGTTGCAGTCTCTAAATCACCAGAGGTAAAAATAACCCAATCGTCGGCATATCGGATATAGGCTAATTTGAGAGGTTTGCTTTCTAGGTATCTAGTTTGAGACCTAATACGGTCGGCATCATGGAGTGCTCTTTCTTTAACTTGGGTGTATTCAATTAGTAGATTTGATTTCTCCTGTTCAGATAACTGATTAAGGAGGTATGTTTTAAAGGACTTACGCCAATTGAAAATTGTGCCGCGGTCCCTATCATGGTTGTAGTTTTCTAAAAGAGCGTTTATTTTTTTTGTTTTATCTTCCAGAGTAGAATTATTTGGAATGATGATGATTTTTTTTAGATATTGTGATTTTTGGACGTGATTATAAAAAGGCTCAGGACGAACATCGTCGATGCTATTAAGCTTTGCAAGTTGTACTCTGGTACGTCTAAAGGTAGAGCGATTTCTATCATAATCGGGAGCTACCTTAAGAATTTGTTGGTCTGGGGATAATTTTTCGGAAATTCTTTTTGGAAGATCATTGTGGACGAATAAGTCAAACGTATGCATATATATGTTGAATAATAGAGGACTAACGATACCCCCTTGAGGGATGCCTAAAAGAGTGTCCTCGTAAACCCCTTGGTCCATAATACCTGCTTTAAGGGCAGATCTTATAAGATTAAGGAACTTTGTATCTTGGATTGTAGTAGCGAGCTGATCCATTAGGATATTGTGATTGACATCATTGTAAGCTCCTTTGATGTCTCCTTCAATGGCATGGTAAGTACCCTGGGCTAACCCAGTGATCTTAACGATGGCTTGATTAGGGTCTTTTTTAGGGCGGAAGCCGAAATTGGAATTCAACTTCTCGAAGATAGGTTCGTAAATACATTCAATAACTAACCGAATAGCAGCTTGAACTACTTTATCTTCGAAGTCTGGGAGACCAAGTGGTCGTTTTTCCGGTTTTCCGGGTTTTTCTACATATATACGTCTAATGGGGTTCCATGTGAATAAGCCGGATTTCAGTTTTTTTGATAAGTTGTAAAACCTATCGTTAGAGAAATCGTCAGCAGTGTCGGGAGTCGAGCCCGGAGTAAGGGCACCTTTGTTCTTTTTGATTTGAGCAAACCCAATTCGCAAAATATCTGGATCTGCGACGATGTTGAATATGTCTTCAACAGGAGTTATAGGTTGGTTCCCGTCTACTTGAGTGGTAACACGGTGGTTAATGCGCTTTAGCACAGACAGGGATCTGTGTTCAGGCAAGGTTTGGGACATATTAATTAATTCTGTGAAAGAACTAGTTTTTTTGTACGGAGCCCATTTCGCCTTCGGGATGTGATCCCAATGCTGAATCTGGGAATTTGTGATTGTTTTATTGTTCATAGGTAATTGATGATTCATATAGTGTGTTAAGTAATTATTATTATTAGAGAGTTAAACCGAGAGATACATGGTGTCTCCGGAAAACATTCCTCATTTGTAGTTGTGATTCTAATCAGACAAGGAGCGAAGCGCACGTTTGCCAAGAGGCGTCCAACAATTCTGGACCGTGAGCAACTTCCTTGTCGACATTGGCTACCATTCTCGTCCTGGTAATGAAGGCATTACACCTTCGGACTTCAATGGTTCTTCCGGCATGTCACCCTTATCAAAAGGTGTGATTTAGCCGGCATAGGTGCTTTCGCTAATGTCATTTTCTAATATGTGCTGTAGGGAGTCCGGTACCTCATATGTCTGCCTTACACAGGGCGCACTTTCGTAGAAAACCCTTACGAAGCGGTGTGTGGTTTGGTGGGCGAGTCACCCAGACGAGGCGGATTAGGATATGCATCTTCATCCCTAAAATAAGTGTATTCCTGGTTAATAGGTGCGGAAAGAGATTTCCGGCCAAAGGAATGGTTTCAGCACGAGTCTCCTCGCTTGAAGGAAATCAAGCTTTTATACCATGCTATTGTCCCCTAGTCGTTTCGACATTTATTTGTGGAAATAATATTCGCAGGAGTATTTGTATGATTTGTGGGTTAGTCAGGTAAGGTATATGGATTCAGCCCGCCCCGGGCTGTGGGATTTTACCCCATGACATAAGCTATTCACCTCGCACATTTTCTTCACCCGGCACTGGTTCAAGATCATAACAACGACCTTTATATTTGTCTAAACTTGTAAGACCATCAGTCCATACAGTAGTCCATGTACCAGTTGAAGATTCAGCTGCTACGGCTGCACCACATTCTTCAGGTGGAACACCTGGTTGTGGAGTCATACGGAAAGCTGCTAAAATATCAGTTTCGCTAACTACGTAGTCCGGTGTGTAATATGTTAAACGGTAGTCTTTAACACCCGCTTTAAAACCAGCCCCTGCTTTCGTTTCAGTTTGTGGAACCATTTTATTATCTTAAAATGAAACATTTTTGTCGATCCTAAAATAATCTATCCGATTTTGTATGAGCCTAATAAGGCTGGTGTATTTGTCCAGCCTTATGTACCACCTTTATATATATAAGGGTGGTATCAGACCAAGATGTACTCATAACCCTCTTTTATGAGGTTAACACGTCCCGTGAGGGGGGCATGGTACAGCTGGTGTACCATTACGACCAACCCGTGAGGGAGGCGCCCCCCTCACGGCGCCCGTGAGGGGGGCCTCTTTAAAGGTGTAAGGTGTAGGGCAATAAGATTGCCTCACATAACAAATCCGACCCTGTTTTTAGTACAGCATCTTATATAAAGGATTAATCAGGGCAAAATTGCTAATATATTTTTAATCATTATTTTTTGGGGAAAGAGGGACTTGAACCCTCACGATTCTCACGAATCAACGGATTTTAAGTCCGTAGCGTCTACCATTCCGCCATATCCCCTTTAATGAAAAATATTTTAACTATCTAAATAGTAGCATACTTGCGAGAAAAAAAAAATGGCGCGTCCCCCGCCCCTGGCGGGACGGGTCCCGGATAATCAAGGATTGGTTGCGCTGCCCTCACGGGCCTCCCCCCTACGGGGGGGGGTTGGATTTGTTAACTACGAGTACTAAGGTCCCACTTTAGCGGATGCTGGCGCGCAGAGCTCGTCCGTCGTTTTTTATAACCCACCAATGCGGATATAGGACGTAATCAAAGTCGAAGTTTTCCCCCCCTTCGGGGAGAAAATCTTTTGGTCCCCCTCCCTTATATATGGGGTCTCCTGCCCCCCTCACGGGCCCCCTACGGGGGGTCCCCGTGAGGGGGTCGCTTCCCTCACGGGTACGGAGCGCCCCTCACGGGCCCGTGGGGGGGGGCGCGACCCTCACGGGTCCCTTCGAGCCCCGTGAGGGGCGCTCCGAGTCGATTAGCGAGTACGAGTTTATCGAAGAAATTTATTATCGTCCCCCTCCCCCCTGCGGGGGGGGTCGGACGATAATAAATTTCTTCGATAAAGATTACATACAATCGTAAACCGACGAGTCTCGTTTACAAGAATGCGAAGCGGTCCCCCCTTTAGAATATTAGAATATTAGAATATTAGAATATTAGAATATTAGAATATTAGAATATCACGTTTCCCATTTGGGACATATCGAAGAAAATCCTATATTTATAGGATTTTCTTCGAGATCTCTAGGTCCGCTCTCCCCCCGTAGGGGGGTCGAGGTCGCTTATTACGCTAAAGCGTAATAAGGTCGCTTATTACGCTAAAGCGTAATAAGCGCTAGGATTTTTGCGGATGCAAAAATCCGACGCTAGGATTTTTGCGTCCGCAAAAATCCGACGGAGGTCGCATAAATTGCCCCGTGAGGGACGCAATTTATGCGCTCGGAATTGGCGTGCGCCAATTCCGACTCTACGAGCGAACCTACCCCCCCGAAGGGGGGGAGCGACTAGCGAGGCTAGTTCGCTCGTACGCGTTTTTCCTATATATAGGAAAAACGCGGACATAAAATTTTTGATTCCGACGGGGTCAGTTGTACGAATAGGGGAACAATAAATTCGAATGGTTAGTAGACCACACCACGCCCTCATAAAGGCTTATACTATAATTCACACGTCGGTTAAAAAATCAATTAATACTATATATAATATGTTTATATTATCATATAAAGCGGAGCACTGCTTAGCAGCCCGCGCATTACACCCGCCTCCCCTAAAAGGAAGCGGGTGTAATACATTAATAAAGTTTATATAATTAGTCCCATTCTACCAGAAAAATTCTTTATTGTGCACCACCTGTCCAACGACCAGTCATTTGTAACCAGTTTTGTGCTTCAATATAATTAGTGGGAGCTAATCTTATGGCTTCTTTCCAGTAATCGGCCGCTTTTTCAAATAATATTTGTGATATTTCGGATTGACCGCCAAAAGCAGCTTGTTCTCCTCGATAATGATAAATAACAGCAATATTATTTAAAGCACTAGGTAATGAAGGATTTCTTTCTAAAGATTGATAATAATATTCTAGTGCTCTACCATGTTCACCATTACTTGTGTGAATTAATCCTATATTATATAAAATATAACTTCTGTCATATGCATCTGTTTCTAGACGCATGGCTTCATAATAATTTTGAAGTGCTTCAGCATATTCACCCTCCGCTTGTGCTGACATACCATTTCTATAATAAGAAAAAGCTTGTTTTTCACGTTGTGAAGTAGGTAAAACCTTTAATATAATATCAGCTATTACCGTAAACGTTTTATCAATGAAATTATCATTACGTTGTGTACGTGGCATTTTTTCTTTTTTAGTCCCCCCCCATATACATATATATATGGGGGGGAAAACATTCCAAAACCATAGTCGGCGTTCAAAGTGCTAAGCGTAAGTGGCGTGGATAGCCCTGATTGTCAACGCACTGTCATTCCTACGATATCTTATATATAGTAAGAATGACAGTGAACCGCTTCTCTGAGCGCTATAGCGCCACCGTTCTATTTGTTCTGGAGGACGCCTAAAGGTCCTCCCCAATATATATTGGGGAGGACCTTTAGGCGTCAAATGACAAATCCTAATAGGACCCCCCCCCTATATATATATATATATAAGGGGGGGGTCCTATTTTTCGCTTCGCACACGGCCTCCCCTTCTAGCAGGGGAAGGCCGTGTGCACCCGCTTTAAGATGCCCCCCTCACGGGAGGAGATAACCCCCTTAAAAGAGGGTTAAAACATCCTCGTGACATACCACCTTTCTATTTATAGGGGTGGTATGTCAGGGTGGAAAAAAGAAAAAAGAATAATACAAAAGCGGGGAGCTTAGCACACAATTTTACGCTTTTTTTCCTACAGTTGGAAGATTTAAACAGTCTTAATAATAGATTGATTCTATTATCTATTGTAAGTCTTTATTTGCTAAGAAGCGTTTAACCTCCCTCTTCTCCCTATTCCCCTTTTGCGAAGAGGGTGAAGAGGGAGGGCTTAAAGCTGCCCTCCCTCCCTTCCTCTAAGAGGGGGATATTTAAACGCTTCGCACGTAAAAGTCGAATTTTATCCCCCGCGGATATAAGGGGGATAAAATATTCGAGTTTTATCGTACGAGCGAACGATCCCCTTATATATATAGGGGATCGTCGCTCCCCCCCTTATATATATAGGGGGGGTAGGTTCGCTCGTAGAGTCGGACCCGTGAGGGTGGCGTCCCCCGCCCCTGGCGGGACGGGACCCGCCGGTACCGGCGGACGGTCTCCCCCGCCCCTGGCGGGACGGGGCGTCTCCCCCGCCCCTGGCGGGACGGGTCCGACCCAATTCCGAGCGCGTCCCCCGCCAGGGGCGGGGGACGCGTCCTCCGTCGGATTTTTGTAGGTTCGCTCTCCTGCCCATATCCCTCCCCCCGTAGGGGGGTCGAGGTCGCTTATTAAGCTAAAGCGTCCCTCCCCGAAGGGGGGGTAAGCGACCCCCTCACGGGGACCCCCCTACGGGGGGAGAGCGGACCTAAAGAAAATTATATATGTCCGCGTTTTTCGTCGAAAAACGCGGAGATATCGAAGAAAATCGAAGATTTTCTTCGATATAATTTTCTTCGATAAAAGTCGAAGTTTTAAATATGTACGAGCGGACTAGACTAGCTAGTCCGCTCTGCTACCTGTATAGTCTCCCCCCCTGCGGGCGTGCCCCTCTATAAATAGAGGGGCACGCCCGCAGGGGGATTGACTATTCTATATATAAAATATTCGAGAAAAGTTGGACGCAAGCGTCCTCCCAAGGAATAAGCTAGCTACGACCCCCATAAGAAAGTGACAGCTAACAATGTCGTTACAATAAACTGTTTCTGAAAGAAAACGTACGCCCCATATATATGGGAGCGAACGCGCTTATAGACTTGTGTTGCAACCCTCTACAAGGTGCTTAAGCACCTGTGCTTTAGTTCGACCCCCTGGTAAATGTTATAAAAACCGCCTTGATACGATCGTGTTCTATTTTATACTTCAGGGGGTGAGGGTAAATGAAACGTCAGATTCGCAATAACAGGTAAATTGTGACTTGTAGACCAGGGGATGCTACGCGCCCTTGGTTAATATTTTTTTCATCCAGACCTTGACAAAATTTATATATATAGGAATTTTCTCCCCCCTTATATACGCGGGGGGACGGGATCGACGATGTTTTTCTATATATAGTAAAACATCGTCGATAATTATAAAGACAGTTTAACTAATTCGAAAAATTTAAAGTCGAAGTTTGTAATTTCTCTCCGTGAAATTACAAACTTCGAGTTTCTCTGCTGTGCGAAGGTCGCTTCCCTCACGGGTACGGAGCGCCCCTCACGGGGCGTCGGAATTGTCCCCCCCGCCCGCAGGGGGAGGGGGACAATTCCTAGCGCTTCCCTCACGGGTTGGGTCGGATTTAGCCTAATATACCCCCCCCTACGGGGGGGGTATATTAGGCTAAATCCGACCCAATTCCGACTCCCCCCAAAGGGGGAGCGAACCTACCCCCCCGAAGGGGGGGAGCGTCGCCCCCTCACGGGCCCGTGAGGGGGGCCCCAAATCGAAGTTTTCCGAAGGGAAAATCTTCGAGTTGTAGGTCCGCTCTCCCCCCGTAGGGGGGTCGAGGTCGCTTACCCGTGAGGGACGCGCCGCCCCAGCGTCCCTCACGGGTAAGGTCGCTTATTACGCTAAAGCGTAATAAGCGCTCGGATTTTTGCGTCCCTAACGGGGCAAAAATCCGACACTAGGATTTTCGCGTCCGTCCGAGCGAATAGCCCCGCTATTCGCGAGGCTAGGTTCGCTCGGAGAGTCGGACCCGTGAGGGTGGCGTATGCGTCGTAAGTGGCCCCGTGAGGGGCGCCAACCCGTGAGGGACGCCGGCGGATTTGGCCCCCGTCCCGCCAGGGGCGGGGGAGGCCAAATCCGACCCAATTCCGAGCGCATAAATTGCCCCCCCCCGTAGGGGGGAGGGACGCAATTTATGCGACCTTCGTCGGATTTTTGTAGGTTCGCTCAGCGAGCGAAGGTCGCATAAATTGCGTCCCTCACGGGGCAATTTATGCGCTCGGAATTGGCCCCGTGAGGGGCGCCAATTCCGACTCTCCGAGCGAACCTAGCCTCGCGAATAGCGGGGCTATTCGCTCGGACGGACGCGAAAATCCTAGTGTCGGATTTTTGCCCCGTTAGGGACGCAAAAATCCGAGCGCTTATTACGCTTTAGCGTAATAAGCGACCTTACCCGTGAGGGACGCTGGGGCGGCGCGTCCCTCACGGGTAAGCGACCTCGACCCCCCTACGGGGGGAGAGCGAACCTACAAAAATCCGACGGGGGACGCGCTCGGAATTGGGTCGGATTTGGCCTCCCCCGCCCCTGGCGGGACGGGGGCCTCCCCCGCCCCTGGCGGGACGGGTCCGCCGGCGTCCCCCGCCCCTGGCGGGACGGGTTGGCGCCCCTCACGGGGCCAACCCGTCCCGCCAGGGGCGGGGGAGACGCCCCGTCCCGCCAGGGGCGGGGGACGCCACCCTCACGGGTCCGACTCTGCGAGCGAACCTACCCCCCCTATATATATAAGGGGGGGAGCGACGATCCCCTATATATATAAGGGGATCGTTCGCTCGCACTCGAAGAAATTTCGTAGGTCCCCCTCACGGGTCCCATATATATGGGACCCGTGAGGGGGACCTACGGACCCGTGAGGGCGCCTCCCTCACGGGTTAACCCCCCCCCGTAGGGGGGAGGCCCGTGAGGGCGGCGCCCTGACGGGTCCGACCCAATTCCGACTCTCCTCGCGAACCTAGCCTCGCGAATAGCGGGGCTAGTCGCGAGGACGTCCGTCCGAGCGAAAAGCTCCGCTATTCGCGAGTAAAGGGACCCGTGAGGGTCGCGCATGACGCAACCTTCACGGGTCCCTGCAACCCCGTGAGGGGCGCTCCCTTAATAAAATCATGTCCGCGTTTTTCGACGAAAAACGCGGAGATCTCGAAGAAAATATTCGATTTTCTTCGATATGAATAAATTTATTCGATAAAGCACATTTATTATAGGAGCGCCCCTCCCCGTGAGGGGGGCGCCAAAACCCGTCCCGCCAGGGGCGGGGGAGGCGTCGTAATTGTAAGGACGGCCATATATATAGTATATAGGGCCGTCCTTACAATTACGCTACCTCGTTCCTATTTTTAATCCGTGCGGGGAGGTAAGCCCCCCTCCCCGTGAGGGGGGCCGGGCTTCCCCGTCCCGCCAGGGGCGGGGGAGGCCGCTTGTTTGAGAGTGTGAGGCGTTAGTCGCGTGCATCTAAGTGGTGGGGGTGTTATGCTACCTCCCTGGAGGGGGAGAGCGAAAAGCGCGTGTCACTTCGCATCGTTTAATCTACTTTTTATCAAGTACTATGTAAGTATGCTTACATCTAGAAAATTAGCTAATTCAGATGCTTGTTTTTCAATTTCTTTTAAAGTTAACGGTTCCCCAATACCAGTAATTGGAATTTCTCTTTTTCCTTTTAGTTTTAAAAAAATTGTACGTTGAGGGTCTAACCCCTGTTTTAATTCAACTTTAATGGCTTCTACGTCTTTTAAAGAATATGAAAAATCGATACGACGGTTTTTTCCTGGATAACCCCATCTAAAAATTCTAATAAAACCGTCTTTTTTGTTCAATTCGTTGAAACCACCACCTACATTCCAAAAAATAAGAAACCACCAATAAAAACTTAAAAGAAAGCCTAAACCTCCATAAAAAGACATTAAAAGTCCTTGTGGAAAAAACGCAATATCTTTGAAATCCAGGAAAGGTAACAGACTAAAGAGGATTCCTGAAGAGTTCCCAGCATTATAATTATAAGAACAAATACCACTTAATAAAAAACCACAGGAGCCTAATAAGACGATAAAAGCCCACCAATAATTACTTATACGTCTTTCTCCTATAATAATATAACGTCTTATAAGATTACGCGCTGCTTTAATAGGCAGTTGATTTTGCGTACCTGTTAGGACATTCGCTTCAGACGATGTTTTTTGTTCATTTGTTGTCATATTTTTCTCCTTGATAAATTTTAAAATTTTTAGACTGGTCGTGTCAAATCCTCAGGACGGCCCCCTCCCCCTGAGGGGAGGGCCCAATACCCGTGGGGGGGCCGTCCTGAGGATTTGTTTAGTAGCGTTTCGCTTTGGCACTGCCCCCTGCGGGGGGTAGTATTAAGGCCGTGTGCGAAGGTCGCTTAATATGGAGAGCAACTCGCAGATCTTGAACCCCCTTTCTCAAAAAAGGGGGTTCAAGATCTGCGAGTTGCTCCCATATATATGGGGTCCCCCTCACGGGTCCCATATATATGGGAGGTCGCTTACCCCCCCTTCGGGGAGGGACGCTGGGGCGGCGCGTCCCTCCCCGAAGGGGGGGGGTAAGCGACCCCCTCACGGGGCGGGACCCGTGAGGGGGGCAGGAGACCCGTGAGGGGAACCTACAAAAATCCGACGGAGGACGCGCTCGGAATTGGCGTCCCTCACGGGGCGTCTCCCCCGCCAGGGGCGGGGGACGCCGGCGGACCCGTCCCGCCAGGGGCGGGGGAGGCCCCCTCACGGGTCCTTAGGTCCCCCCCGCCCCTGGCGGGACGGGTCCCATATATATGGGAGCGGAGCACTACTCGCGAACCTACCCCTCACGGATATAAGGGGGGAGCGTCTAGCGAGGCTATTCGCGAGTACCGGCGTCCCCCGCCCCTGGCGGGACGGGTCCGACGGCCTATTTGTTTGTAGGACAAATACGACCAAATTACGACGGCGTATTTATCTGTAGGACAACCCGTCAGGGACGCCCAAATTACGACGCCTCCCCCGCCCCTGGCGGGACGGGGGATAAATCCCACAGCGAAAAGAGCCTGGCGGTCCAGGCCATTACGATGCATACGTCAATTAAGCTGCCGTCATCCATTACGCTACCTAGGCACTCGTAGTGGACAAAACCGGCTAAGCGTTGACAAATCCTATTATTCGCTCGTAGAAGATTTTAAGTATCCCGAAGGAATTTTTAAAACTTCGTTTTAGTTTTTTCGATTCGTGAGACTTTAAAGTTCAACGTTTATAAAATCCGTAAGGGACGGGTGGTAATTATACGACCTAAGTCGTATAATTACCACCTTTTTATGTGAGTAGAGGGAAGTGCTAACCGAAATACACGCTTCGCACTACTCGCGGTACAAACGGACGGAGAGAGTAGCACTACATAAAAACATATCATGTTAGTATGTTTATGTGCATTATTAAAACGTTAATAAATAAATTCTTAACGTTTGTGATATTGTGAAGCTTTACGTGCTTTCTTTAAACCATATTTTCTACGTTCTTTAACACGTGAATCCTGTGTTAAAAATCCTTTATCTTTGTATTGTTTACGCAGTTCTACTGTAGCTTCATAACCCATTACATTAGTTAGCACTGTTGAAGCTTCTTCAATAGAGTTTTCATTTGAACTATATTCTCTAATAGGTTTATTTAAGTTACTTGGTGTAATATCATATAATTGACAGATAGCTCTAGTTAATCCTAGTTTAATAGCTTCTGCTTGTCCTACTAATCCACCACCTTTAACTTTTACAATGGTATTAAAATTATATAAACCATTTGTAACGTTTGTAGGATCAGTATTTTTTTCCGTCGACGTTTGCTCCGCAAACCCATATATAGGGGAGTCCCCCGGTAACTTTGTTAACGGGGAATCCTGTAAATTACCATCAATATTTGCACCTTCTACATTAAAATCATGCATACTGTTTAAAATAGCCATAGGTGCTTTAATTGAAAGAATTGAACATGTATTATTATGTAAATAATTTTCTGCTGGTATATTATTAATAATAAAAAGTCCACCAGGTGATTCATTTGTACCTTTAACAATTTGGACTTGTGCTACAGCTTCTTTGCGTCTACCAACGCCACGTGCTAAAATATTCATAAATTCTGTTTTTACGGCCCATCTATTTTTTGTATAAATGATTTGCGCGTGCGAAGCTTTAGTGTATTGCGTAGTTCGCCAGTCGGATGTTTGTAAAAAACGATGATGGGAGGATAATTGTTTCGGATTTGTCCTATACTCGCGACGATCCCCTAAGGGCCCCCCTCACGGGCCCGTGAGGGGGGCGTCGCTCCCCCCCTTATATATATAGGGGGGGTAGGTTCGCTCCCCCTTATATCCGTGGGGGAAGTCGGACCCGTGAGGGTGGCGTCCCCCGCCCCTGGCGGGACGGGGCGTCTCCCCCGCCCCTGGCGGGACGGGTTGGCCCCGTGAGGGGCGCCACCCTCACGGGTCCGACTCTCCTCGCGAACCTAGCCTCGCGAATAGCGGGGCTATTCGCGAGGCTAGGTTCGCGAGGAGAGCTCCGCTCTGCGAGCGGACCTACAAAAATCCGAGCGCTTACCCGTGAGGGACGCTGGGGCGGCGCGTCCCTCCCCGAAGGGGGGGTAAGCGACCACGGGGGACCCGTGAGGGGGGCAGGAGACCCGTGAGGGGGACCTACTGACAAATCCGCGACAATTAAGATGCTAATTCCGCTTTAGGATTTGTCCCCCCGAAGGGGAAGCCAAAACCGGCCAATTACGATGCTAATTCCGCTATAGGATTTACCCCCCCCGAAGAGGAGGCCAAAACCGGCCAATTATGATGCCCCCGTCCCGCCAGGGGCGGGGGAGGCCAAATCCTACTAGGAATGCGCGTACACCCCTCTCAAGGGTCCTAAGTTTTGCTTCGCTCACAGCCCTCCCTTACGGGTATGTGCCCCCCCTGCGGGGGGGCACATACCCATAAGGGAGGGCTGTCCTGCCTAAATTTGAGTAGGTCCGCTCTTCGAGCTCATAATCTTAATTGGCTAAAGCTCATTGAGCTACCTCTGCAATGCACTAACTAAAAGTCAAGGAGTGCTTCGCACTACGCATTTTCCTCCACGATACTCTGAGCATTTAACTGAGACCTTAACATGCTCGACGTATGTTACGTATGTTAAGGGGGGTGGAGGATGCAAAACAAAGCTAAAGCGCCCTCCTAATTTATAAATAGAGGATTTTTAGTTGATTAGTTATTAAAGGAAGCACTGTTTAATATTCTCGTCGGGGACCCTTAATTTTTTTTTAACAAAAAAAAAATTATTGGATCGAAGGAGGGATTTTTAAAACGCGTCGAGTCCACCTGTAACAAAAGTCGAATTTTTTTACCCCTTCGGGGGAAAAAATATTCGAGTTTTCTCGTACGAGCGAACGATCCCCTTATATATATAGGGGATCGTCGCTCCCCCCCTTATATATATAGGGGGGGTAGGTTCGCTCGTAGAGTCGGAATTGGCGCCCCTCACGGGGCGGCGTAATTGGCCCCGTGAGGGGCGCCAACCCGTGAGGGACGCCGGCGGATTTGGCCTCCCCCGCCCCTGGCGGGACGGGGGCCTCCCTCACGGGTCCGACCCAATTCCGAGCGCAGAAATTGCCCCCCCCCTACGGGGGGAGGGACGCAATTTCTGCGACCTTCGTCGGATTTTTGTAGGTTCGCTCTCCCCCCGTAGGGGGGTCGAGGTCGCTTACCCGTGAGGGACGCTTTAGCGTCCCTCACGGGTAAGGTCGCTTATTACGCTAAAGCGTAATAAGCGCTAGGATTTTTGCGGACGCAAAAATCCGACGCTAGGATTTTTGCGTCCGCAAAAATCCGACCAAGGTCGCATAAATTGCGTCCCTCACGGGGCAATTTATGCGCTCGGAATTGGCGCACGCCAATTCCGACTCTCCGAGCGAACCTAGCCTCGCGAATAGCGGGGCTATTCGCTCGGACGGACGCAAAAATCCTAGTGTCGGATTTTTGCCCCGTTAGGGACGCAAAAATCCGAGCGCTTATTACGCTAAAGCGTAATAAGCGACCTTACCCGTGAGGGACGCTTTAGCGTCCCTCCCCGAAGGGGGGGGTAAGCGACCTCGACCCCCCTACGGGGGGAGAGCGAACCTACAAAAATCCGACGGAGGACGCGTCCCTCACGGGTTTGCCCCGTGAGGGACGCAAATTACGCGCTCGGAATTGGCGTCCCTCACGGGGCGTCGTAATTGGCGTACGCCAATTACGCCGGCGGATTTGGCCCCCGTCCCGCCAGGGGCGGGGGAGGCCAAATCCGACCCAATTCCGACTCTGCGAGCGAACCTACCCCCCCGAAGGGGGGGAGCGACGATCCCCTAAGGGGATCGTTCGCTCGCACTCGAAGGGACCCGTGAGGGGCGCTCCGTAATAAGCGACCTCTGACGGAATTCGCCCCCCCCCCCTACGGGGGGAGGGTCGCGATCGCGTATTCCTAGCGCCTCCCTGACGGGTTTGCCCCGTGAGGGACCCAAACCCGTCCCGCCAGGGGCGGGGGAGGCGACCTAACAGGATCGTCTCCCCCCTGCGGCCCCGCCCGTGCTTCTTACGGGGTGACGGACGATACGATATTTAAAATCTTCGTGTATTTCCCCCCGCGGATATAAGGGGGGAAATACAATTATATAAAAATTTATTCGAGAAACGTCGCGCAGATATGGCGCTTAAATATCTGCGCGACTTTTGCTCCTCCGCCCTATATTAATAGGGCGGCTTCGTTGCGCACAAAAATCCGACACTAGCGTTCCGTAATCTGCTACCTTAGCACCTACCTCATGGTGCTAGCCTTCGCTCTTTCCACACAGTAGAGGAGGGGGGATCTTAGTTTCGCGGTGTGCTTTTAATAACATAAACTAACTACTTCAAAATACTTTCATTTTTAAATACATACTAAATCTGTTTTTATGTAGGTCCGCTCTCCCCCCGTAGGGGGGTCGAGGTCGCTTACCCCCCCTTCGGGGAGGGACGCGCCGCCCCAGCGTCCCTCACGGGTAAGCGCTAGGATTTTTGTAGGTTCGCTCTCCCCCCGTAGGGGGGTCGAGGTCGCTTATTACGCTAAAGCGTAATAAGCGCTAGGATTTTTGCGTCCCTAACGGGGCAAAAATCCGACACTAGGATTTTTGCGTCCGTCCGAGCGAATAGCCCCGCTATTCGCGAGGCTAGGTTCGCTCGGAGAGTCGGAATTGGCGTGCGCCAATTCCG
>Ga0307968_1000064_pt1:0-12500 | contig 55562 bp, 66 predicted proteins | sample OrgLakmetagen650_FD_201834 | JGI IMG/M metagenome (GOLD analysis project Ga0307968, IMG submission 201834) | Saline water microbial communities from Organic Lake, Antarctica - #650 | ecosystem: Environmental > Aquatic > Non-marine Saline and Alkaline > Saline | place: Antarctica: Organic...
TGTTTCAATCACCAGTCCCTCCTGTGAGACCAGGTGTAGGCCTCGCTGTATCTTGATGGTGCTCCCCGGCCTGCAAGCTCTGAGAGCAGCCTCGAGGGTCCTGGAATGTGAAAGCGAAAGAGGACCACTCTGAGTTGTGTTGATTCCCTGCTAGGCACTGCATCTGCACCTCGTCCCATGTTCAAGTTAGCTTCTTAACGGGTTCTAGCTGAACCTAGACCATTGTTGGGTTAGCAATTGCTTTGCTTGGACAGGTACATCTGCTACGGTGAAGAAGCAATGCAGTATTAAAAGGCACCAAACATGTTTTCTCCTTAATTGTCGTGGGATGGCTTGCTTCTCTTCTGCACTTGTAAGGCACCACATAATAAAACCTAGTGCACGCGGGAAGGGAGTTGAAAATGGGTACAAAGGCAGAGAGCTAGTGGGTACAAGGGAGGAAAAATGGGTACAAAGGCAGGGAGCTAGTGCAAGATCAACCTGTGCTTGTTTTGGCCCAGATGGCTGTTAGGTGGAATGACACCAGACAGCGACATGGCAGGCACGACAAGATGATGGCTCGCGCCAGGGTCGTTCACGAGCTCTCTCAATCTCTGGAAGAAGGATGGGAGGAACGAGGAGAGTATGTGGATGGGGGTGGATTTATGGGTAGGGGATGTGGTTGAAAAGGTAGTGTGGAGGGTTAGTATTGTCTGAAAACTGGATGTAACACGTGTACGATTAATGTAACTGAGAACTCCTACTCAATGCAAGCATCACACCAAAAGTAGCATGTGCAATTTCCATTGTGTCTTTGAGCGTAATCGTCATTGTGCGTGTACGTCATGGATTAAGTCGCAAGTAGTAGTGTAGCACACTTAAACAAGAGTGTGCGTCATGAACGCAAGTACTAGCATAGCGCACTTACACAAAAGTCACAACCCAACCCACATACGCACGCAGCTCAAACTGACTTACGTGGCAAGATCTGGACACCCCGTAGAGCAGATCCGGTTTGGGGTTCAAAAAGGAGCATATGTGATGAAGAATTGATTCAGGTAGGTCCAGTAAATGGATAGGTTCAGAGGCCATCTGCACAAGGGGGGGGGGTGTGCGTGTGTGGATTTGTGTGTGTATGTATGTGTGTGTGCGCGCACATGTGTGCGTGCGTGTGTGAGCATGTTTGTATGTGTATATTTGTGTGAATTTGTGTGTTGCATACATGTGTGTATATATTTGTGTGTGTATGTGTCTGTGTGTACGAGTGTGTTTGTATGTGTGTCTGTGTGCGCAAATACATGGGTGCGGGCATATGTGTATAAATGTGTGTATGTGTGTTTTGCATATATGAATGTGTGTGTGTATGTGCCTGTGTGTCTGTGCGTGTGTATGTGTGTATATGTCTATGTGTACATGTGTGTCTGTTTGTGCCTGTGTGTGTCTGTGTGTGTGTGTGTGTGTGTGCGTGTGTGTGTGTGTGTGTGTGTGTGTGTGTGTGTGCGCGTGTGTGGTGTATGCTAGTTTGAACCAGGAACGAATGGTACTGCAAGTCTATAGGACGAAGGCCGGTGATTGGTCTTTGCGCACGTGTCCTCTGAGCCTCAAACCCTAATCACCATTCTGCTTATTTCATGCTAAGTGTTGTTGGTTATATCCTGCAGCACTCAGCATAAAAGCAGTGCACAGCGTTGTTGTGTCTGGCGTAGGTATTACCTGGCTCACAGGTGGTCACCTGTGATGCGAAATGTTGAATTATGAGGATAATTTGTGGATAATCTGGGAGGATCAAAATTTTGATTTGTAGAATTTGTGTGAGCAACTCCAAAACCACCTTAAAACTTTAAATCCAGTTTCACTAGATGGGGTTGGTTTACAGCAAGGCAGATGCAGAGGGCAGTGGGCCCCCGCCCATGCCCAGCTTTGCCAACATAGGAGCTGCAGCTGCTGAGGTGCTCAAGAAGGAAAAGGTGTGTTACTTTGCGACGACGCACAAACCAACGGTGTGCATGCTACCGCAAGCCAGGCACCAAGGGATGGAATGCACGTGAGCTTTGTTCCTGCGTGCACATATGGCTAAATTTGACACTAGCTCAGCACTTGACAAGGAAAGCCTCCGCCCCCCGCAGGCTGACTACTTAAACCTTCCTCAGCCGGTGAGGTATGAGGAGATTCAGCGCGAGGGCATCATGGTGCTCAAGCCAGACTCTTTCGAGGGGATGCGCTTTGAAGTCAACAAGCCCCTCAATCCTTACTTCTTCCTGTGAGTAAGCTACTACTCTCAGTTGGTGTGTTAGAGCAGCAGCAGCAGCAGCAACAGCAGCAGTTGCAGCAGCGGCAGCGGTAGCAGCAGCAGCAGGGTTCCTCGCAAGTGCCTGATCAGTGGTGTTTTCCACGCAACTGCGCCTACTTTCAAGTTGTGAACCTGACACGGAGTGCATTTGGCACATCCACACTTCTGGCTGTTGTGCTTCTAAGCATCCGAACTGCAGCTGTGCTGATGGTCCTGGTGAAGACCTCACGTGAAATGACGGTAGCCTTCCCCCTCAATACCTTTTCCTTTCGCCCTCTCCTCCCTTCCACAGGTCTCATTCCCTGTACATGGGCAATCTGGACCTGTCCACTGGCAGCAAGCAGCTCCTGAAGACCAGCATTGGCACCTACGAGTTCGGAGCCAATGTGATCAACGAAAAGTACATGCTCCTGGGCCGCATGTCCAACGACGGGAGGCTCTCCGGGCGCGTCAAGTACGACATCGCGCCCTGGTTGAGTAGCAAGCTGCAGCTGCAGCTCGGCAGCGAGGCGGGGCAGTCGCACGCGATGGCAGACGCAGACTTCAAGGGCTCCGACTGGAACGCGCAACTCAAGGTCGGCACGCCCTCCTTCCTGGGCCTCAACTACTTCCAGTCTGTCACACCCAAGCTGTCAGCCGGCGGAGAGCTGTTCTGGCTGCAGTCCAACATGAAGTCGGGGGTGGGCCTGGCGATGCGCCACCAAGGCGACAAGCACGTCTCCACCGCCCAAGTGGCCAGTACGGGCGTGATGAACCTGCAGTACGCGCACAAGGTCACGGACAAGGTCACCTTGGCTACGGATCTGCTGTGGCACTGGGGCACCAGGGATGCCTGCGCCACGGTGGGCTATGATGTCATCCTGCGTCAGGTGAGGCAGGTTGCTCCTGTGAGATTCTTGTAACTACGTGTTGTGTGCACTTTCGACTGCACAGGCACGCGCGCGCGCGCGCGCGCACACACACACACACACACACACACACACACACACACACACACACGCACACACACACACGCACACACACAAACACACTCACAACATACAACTCACGACACACACAACATACAACTCACGACACAAATGAACAACATACAACACACATACAAAACGCACGCACATGCGCACGTGCGTGTACTCATAATTACGCTCACACTCTTGCATGCATGCACGCACGCACGCACGCACACGGTGACGACTTTCGTGCACTGAAAGCAAGCACGTGCACATGCGCTGATTACAAGCTCAATGCAAGCTTAACCCAATTGCATACAAACACGCATAGATGCGTGCTTGCACATTCACACGTACTGGATATGAACACGTGCTCACACTTAAGCACATGCACTCACTCTTTTACAAATGCGCTGGATGCGCATGTAAGGCAGGCAAAAGTTTGCACGTCATTAGAACGTGCTCACATTTTAGTTTAGCATGCAAGCTGCTCCAGGAACGGTGGGAACAAATGCAAGCCTGAGAAGCAGCATGTATGTGCAAGCGCTCCTTAATGTTACGGAAGTTGTTAAAGCGATTTAACGATTCAAGTTTACTGGCATTAGGCACATACAAGGAATGGCAATTGTGCACAACCTTTTTGCTCTTCTATTTTACTTCCTGCAATCGTGTGTCAAAATAATGTGCGCTGGTGCCCAAGTCGCTTCTTTACCTCACACAAAATGCCCCAGTTACAAAAACAGCAACAACCATGCACATTCATACAACACTGCCCTTGCCCTTCCAGTGTCGACTACGAGGCAAGATTGATACCAACGGCGTGGCCACAGCGTATTTAGAAGAGCGGTACAGCGCAGGCATCAACTTTGTAATGTCTGCCGAGCTGGACCACTTCCACAGCAACTACAAGTTTGGCTTCGGCGTCGTTGGCGGCGAGTAAGCAGCAGCAGCAGCGGCAGCGGCAGCGGCAGCGGCAGCGGCAGCAGCAGCAGCAGCAGCAGCAGCAGCGTTGCCAGCAGCAGCAGCAGCAGCAGCGTTGCCAGGAGCAGCAGTAGCACGGGTAGCAGCTGCAGCGGCGTCGTGAGTGCTGAGGTTGTAGCAGCAGCAGCTTCTAGATAGCACCAGGGCGGCATTGTGACTGCCAAGGACACAGCATTGGCATGAGCAGCAGCAGCAGTGGTAGTGGTAGTGGCAGGTGCTATGCGTTCACAGTGCCAACATGTTTTGTAGCTGTCAAGAGATTGGTGTTTGCTAGTAGCCTGGGCACAAGTTCAGCTACAGAGCAGTCAATGCTTAGTGCTCCGATCAGCAGCCAAAACTAGTGCTGACCACCTCACTCCTCTTTCCCTCCTCCTTCCTACCCCCTCTCTCCCTTAATAGTTTCAAGGACCTGGACCTGCTCTGTGGTTCATCACCCTAGAGTAAAGCAGGCAGCGCCAGAGCTGGCCGTGCCCGTCTGCAGATTGTAAATTTAGTTTGCTTGGCTTGACCCTCATTGCTGTGTGTCGGCTGTGCGCGCACACACGCACTCTCGTTTAGGAACGATCTTAGTTAAGCACAGTGGAATGCCAAACCTCAGGTTTACAGCGTGCTTTGGGTGCTGTGATGCATTCTTTGTGGGTCTATTGTATTTCCCCACCCTCCTCAACTTCAGTATTCCCTCGGCTGTTTGCGTGCTTGAACTTTTTTACCCGACCAGGAGCCACGGGCTTCGTATTTAGTTTGTATTGAACATCCGTTTTCAGGCCCCTTTTTTGATGACTTTTCTCAAGCCCTTCTTGCTTGTGGTATCTGCATTCTGCATTGCTCGTGGGAGAATTGCCCTGTCCTTTGCTTACTGCTGGGTAGCTATGACGTATGATTAAGCTGCAAGGTTGCGAAGCCTTTATTCGAAAAGCAAATGTTACCACCACATTCATCAACTGCGATTAGGGATTAGCGTGTGCTGTTCATAGATTTCAGCCTCTCGTGTTGTGCAGAGCACTGCACAGACCAGTTACAAATTGCTACGACAAAAAGTTTGTAAGTCGAATGCACAGGCCCACCAACAATCACGCCCCAGGAGGAAAACCCAACAATGGCAAATTATCATCAATCTGCCACTATTGCAAGCTGCCTCTTCTTTTAGCAGATAGCCCTGTCAATCTAGACCCCCTAACCAACCAAGGAGGCTCACAACTGGTCAAACGCGTTAGCACCTGATTGTAATCAAGTATATATATTTTGGCACATCTTTAGATCCACAAGCAGAAGCGATACAAAAACAAAATTCTTGCGACACGCTACTAGCACACCGCAAAAACTTGTTTTTCAAGTTTTTCAACTCCATATCCGTTCCCACCTTGTGCTGAGATTTTGCAGCGGTTGGTCTTTAGGACACTTTGTGTCCTAGACCTATGCATTGCTGGAAAAACTGAGAGCCTTATAGCGTAGAAAAATTTCCCTTTTTAGCGTACAGATGTTTATCCGCCAAATCGAGTAAATACCTCATGCTGAGCAGGATGGTGCTTTCCAATTGTCGAACAGTGTTCTAGATCTGAGAGCACTGCCCGGGATGGAGGACAGCAAGTCTCAGAGTGTAAACACCCTCGCAACGTAGAACCGTCCTTCACTACAGGCACCGGGCGAGTTGCAACAGGCCTGGAACAGCCATCTTACTTGATTTGCACTTTCTTTGCATGTTTGCTTAAAAGTGGGCACACATCAGGTCAAACACAAGACCTTGATTATGCAGTGAGCACCAACATTGGGCACACGCACAGCAAGGCTAGCTGGGGTCAGCAGGGAACCAGTTCCAGGAGAATGCACACAACTCTGCTTAGGGCAGAATTACCAGCCAGGCAATTGGCACAGGAATAGGAGACAATGCCATTTGGGATACATGGATTTATTGAAGAGCAAGAAAGCCCTTGCTCATCACAGAGCTTTGGCTGTCACGACGGATTATGGTACCAGTTTAAGCTTGCAAAATTACTGGGCTATGTCCAAGGTCTCTGACTAGTTCATAGAGACCCCAAGCGCAGCGCCACTATTACTTTTCTATTGTGATCAGGGTCCATATTGCAATGCTGGATTTCAGTCGCAACATTGTAATTAAGCAGTGCGTTAAGTTCGTACATTCAGACAATCCAAACAAGCAATGAGTTGAGTCAGGAAAAAATAGGCGAAAGAAAAACATGCCCTGAATCAATGCCGAGGTTAATGAGTTGAGTTTAAGCTGCCAAATTCGTTCATATTAGGCGTGCCCTTTCCAGCACTATTATCAATTCTCATCAGGGGATGGTTTCAGGTCAAGCCTGCAACCCTCCTGATCCCCATTGATATTTTCTTTCTTCCTTTGGTGGAGGAGTTTAACGGTACCCGGCACCAAAGTGGCTCCTTTTCCTGAATCAATGTGGGGAGTGATTTTCACTGCCTGCGTAGTTTTTCTTTTTTCTTTGGAGTCTAAGCAAGTAAGGGTATACGAGAACGTAAGTGCGGACTGTGCACTGTACAAACCGCTGCATTTCATAAGACACGCTCGGTCATAACAGCCAGTTGCTGCTGGAAATCTAAGTCAGCTTGCTTGAGCAACCCCTCCTCGCTCCACGTATCCCTGTAGCCTTCAGAGTTGCTGCGTTTGTTTGTGCCTGCAATTGGAGGGAAGCAGTCAATGGTACAACTGCTGTTACACATGCATTTGATTAAGCGAACTAGCGAAAGTACAACATCCTATACCCTGTAAGACCTGTGTTTGTCATTTATCAGCCTTTCCTTGTCTCTCATGGTCGATCCTGTTGGTCTGCTCGTGTAAATGTGTACAATATCTGGTCATGTCTGTGCTTGCACCCAAAGCAACACAGGTGCCCTAAATCAATACACTTGCTGCGGCGCACGGCACACAAATCTAACTCCGTTCCCTCCCCTTTGCACGCTCCAAAAGCAACACAGGTGCACCTAAACTAATACATCTGACGCAGCACAGCACAATATATTGTTCCCTCCCCTTTGCACGCACCATTTGCAATGTACATCGCCTTTCGCCACGCAGGCAGCCTGCTCACACCCTTTCCGCTCATAGCTGCAAGCTCATCGTTGTACTCAAACTGGGCAAGATTTTGCATGTGGGCGTATCTGTGCAGAAATCACACAATCGCACAAGTTTGAGGATTTGCTGCAATGAAGGTTCCTTAAAGGAAAACGAGCGTTCTGAGCCGTATATGGCAAAGCAGCGCAGCTGCAAGCTTCTTTCGTGCAAGGTTTACTGTAAGTGTGTGGCCAGTCTGTATTTGCCACGGTGGGATGCTGTATGGCTCAACCCAAACAATGTGGCCAGGCCTGAAGTGTTTACACCATGGCATTTTTACACCAAAAATTGCTGTAAATGTGTGGCCAGCCTACGTTGAACCATGCCTAGTTTGGTTAAAGCCTTTTTTGAAGGAAATTCCACATTCTTTGTACCTTAAGGGGATGCCTGCCTCCTGCATTGCCTTAATGTGACCTTGGGCCTTTTGGTCCATTTCTTCGCGTGATGGTAGCTGTGCGTGACCGCAGAGAGCCCTGCAATGCCCGTATTTTGTATTTATGAGAAAGGAGCGTGACTTCAATTACTTTTGACAATTGAGGCACGATAACTACAAAATAAGGTACACAAGCTGTTCATTCCTTCTGCGACCTATGGAACACACAACAAAAATTGTAGGTTTTGATCTGCGTTTAGAGGAGACCCGTGGGCAGTGCAAGTAACGAAGCAACTAGCTTGAAATGCACACCATTACCTCCAAGAAATCCTGCCTGTAATGTATAAGGTCAATTCTTTAATAAAGCGATTGGCCTGTGAAGGCAAAGTACATGGGAATAAAGACGCACCTCACTATAAGCTTTGCCTGGATTTCCATCTGCGGAAATGGCACGACCTTCCAAGGCAGACCCACAAAAGATAGACTGGGCGCCAGGGCTGGGGGAAAGATGGACCTAAACAGTGGCTGCAAAAAGGCCAGGAATAGTTTTACAAAATGATATCAGCACAGACCAAACAGAAGGGGCTTACTAAAGTGAAAAGGAAATATGGAATTAAACTGTGGAATTTGGACACAGTCTGGGCAAAAAAAGCGGAAGACACGCAGGATGACGGTGGAAATGAATAAAAAGCAATGCAATTGAATTTCTCACCGTCTCACGTGCCTCCTGGGTAAGCACTTGCACACATGACCTATAACAGCACATTTTCCTTGCTCAGATCAACCACCTCCACTTGCTGAAAGCCAAACGCCTTTGTATCAAAAGTTTTAAGTGTAATCTTACCTCAACATGCTGCCCTTTACTAACAACTATGTGAGACAGGTCTAACTGCTGCTGCTCTTGCTCCTGCTGCTGCTCCTGCTCCTGCTCCTGCTCCTGCTCCTGCTCCTGCTCCTGCTGCTGCTGCTGCTGCAAGCTAGAATAGCCGTCTTGTTTCATCTGAGGGTTGTTGAATTGTGTGGTTCCAGGCAAGAAGGGGAAGGCGTACCGGTAACCTAGATAAGCCAGAAAAGCAGAGAGGTAAGTAGATTCAATTTGCAATATTCACCAGCTGATTTACAGGGGATTCGCTTAGCACATGGCTGGTTACCAAGCATCCATACGACAAAGAGACGACCCTTTAAGGATGTCAGCGCAGGATATGCTTGTCTTTCTTGATGAATAGAGCTTGGATTATTTTATAGGTAGCTGCCCCTAACAACTGAACAGCAACTGACCATGTATGCACTGAAAAGCGGGATCTCTGCATATCATATGTGCAGAAGTGCAGTGGCTTGAAAAAGTTCCAAACTGCAAGAATTGGACATTTCCCTGCCCCAAGATTATTGCTATTTCTCAAGTATAGCAGTCTGTGGATTGGAAGTTTGTTGCATATCACAAAATCCTCATTCAATGCATGCACAGCAGTGTGTCCATTCTTGCAACTCAAAAATTGCTACAGACAGAGTGAAAAGGGTTGAGGAAGCCGCAAGAATATACTGCTACCTTACCCACGAATTGCAGACGCACACACACACTCATGTTTGTGCATGCATTTGAATCTTGCAATACACGCTCACACGAGCTCTGGCACTTAGACCCGTAATCATCCCAACATTCTATTTGCTTGTCTGAGCCCAGAAGAGCAATAAAATATGCTTGTATGCGTGTGTATGTGTCATTTAAAGTCTTACCTGTGCAATATATCACTGCATCAATGCACTCCTCTGAGCCATCTGGGAATACAGCACGCCCATCCTGGGTGAGCTCCTTCATCATAGGTCTCCTGAGAATTAATGCACGCTCATATGAGGATCTATGCACAGCGGAAATGGCCTGTGACGAGGAGCCTGATGTGTGATGCCTGAAGCGGCCTCAAATGATAATGTGATGGTCTCCTCAACGGTGTGTGCCTGATCTGCGATCTGAGGTGCCTTCGCTATTTATCTACATAAGGAGTTTCTGATGGCCAAGACATTCCTACAACGGCAGCTTGCCTATGTAAATAAAAAGGGCCTTCCCTCAAAAAGTGTGTGTATGTGTATGTGTGTGTGTATGTGTGTGCAGCATTGTGCAACAGTTAGCACAAGAAGATGATCAAGTCTTCCCCGCCATCCAACATGGATGCACGCACGTGTGGAAGCATGCTAAAACAGGCTACAGCTTTACATTCCTGACCCTCACCTGTGAATGTTCGAAGAGGTTCCTGCAGGGGGGCCTGGGTCCACACCCGCGTAGGCACGTGCACACACGTGCACTGCTTTTGCCACACTGGCCACCTCCCTGCAAATATCTTCCCCCGAGTTACTATTACCCACTATCAGGACTACCTGCGGAGTAATAGTGAGAGGGAAAGAGGCGCAGCTGCTGTGACGTAAGGGCCGATGAAAGTCAGGCCCTGTTTTCTGGCAAGGACGAAACATAAGAGGTTCTCACTGTTCCTGCTTTCAACACTCCTTTCAGCAGTTTGTGCTTGTGGAAGGAAGAGTAATGGCCACCACATAACTGGTGGATGTGTGAGCAAACGTCGTTGTTTGGAAAAGGGCCGTTACATGGTCAAGGTTGCTTCATAGAAATCCAGGCAGAGGTAAACTGGAACAAGGGTTCCGCCACTAATTCTTGCAAAAGCCAGCACCGTTGCCAAGTGCCTCAAGGTCGGCTCACCTTTCCTGAAAACCTCTCTGGGGCACGATAGTTATGGCTGTGAATCTGGAAGGCCGGACAGGAGCCCATACCAGGCACATCAGGGCAGTTGGGCTCCTGCACAGAGCATTCACAATTCACAAGCAATGCACGACAAGACATTCGTTGCAGCTGCAGACACACAAGCAGGGCAGTTGGGATCCAGCATCAAGAATCAACGAGGAAAGCATGGCGTTCATTGCAATTGTATGAGTGAAAAGGACGCAGCTAGCTACGGCACAGCAAGTGGAAACAAATGCACAAAGGAGGCTCCTTTCTGCCGGAAATAATTGCAACACGGGCAGGCATCAGGGCTGAGGCTGATCGTGAGGGCAGTGCACTTTTGTGGAGAAGTGCCACAGCGGCAGAACACTGCCGCACTTCTTACTGTGTAGTGCCCATTGCAGACCATCACAGCATCAAACTCGTGCAATTCGCTGCTGCTGCTGCTACAACCCTGAGGCAGGTAGCTAACAGCTGGGTTGCCCATACATTCTGCTTGCTCCGACCACTGCAGTGGCAGCGGCGGCCTGGCTGTTTCTAATTCTAGCAGCCATTTCACGCCTTTTGTGGGCCAGCTGTGGTGGCTGCTTGCTGCAGACCCATTCTCCTGCTGCTGCTGCTGCTGCTGCTGCTGCTGTTGCTGCTGTTGCTGCTTCTGGTGCTGGCACTGCTGCTCAGGGGCAAGCAAAGGCACCGCTCGCAACACACGCGTGTTTGTGTGCACGAACGGGTACAGGCCGTACCAAGATGCAAATGCACACAGGTAGTTTTGGACCTCCTCGTGCCTGCAGGAAGCAGGTGAATGTACATGACAGCACTTAGGGTGCTGTGTGCATAAAATGTGCCGGTATACGTATGTGTGTGTGTTGTGTGTGTGCGTTTGTGTGTGTGCACGTAAGCACACATGCGTGCTTTTATGTGTTTTTGGGAAATGGAAAAACTGTTTATTTATAGTAGGGCAATGCAGCCATGCCGGCGTACCTGGGTTTTTTGTTTCTTTGGTATGCTGATAGGCTTAATTTTATGCGTTCTCGTCAAAAGTGGTACCAGACATTCTCGTCTCCATTCTTTCTTGACTAACTTTCCATGTGTGTGCATGATCTAGGCAGCCGTATTGCAAGCTTTTAGGGGGAGTATGGGTGAAGAGCAATGGAAAAGGATGGGGTCATTGTTTGACTGAGAAAACGACTGAGATCTTCTACCAATCTATTGCACTTTTAAACTTTCAGGTGCTGCACCTTGCACCAAGCCCTACGGCGGAGTGGCGGGGAGAGGGACTGTGGGACAGAAGGGGCAAAAGCTAGAGTCTGGGCCTTGTTTGAAAGGTGGGTTTAAAAAGTAGTGCTGGCTTGGGCCTGGCCTGAATAGTGAGGATTACAATAAATAATTAATTCCTGATCAGCCGACCCACCGAGGAAACATGCGACCATCCACAGAGGTGGACTCAATTCCTCCTGGTTCCAACCAGTCTGCGCTTGAATAATCCTGAGCAGGCTCGTCCTGGAGCACGTTCTGGCCTGGCCCTTCACGCCTCGATCGCAAGAGAAATTCCTTGGCCTGGCCTTCCGCTCCTGCGCCAGGAAAGTCAGCGGCCAGCTGCATGGCATGGCCTTGGGCGTCCATGGGGAAGTCACTGCACATACAAGAAAGCCAGTGGTGTGTTCTGCTATAAATTATAAGCTATAAAACTACTCAGGTACTAATCAGGTGCCAGATGCATGGCGTGGCCTTGGGTGTCCATGGAGAGTTTGTAGAGCGAGAAGAAAGGGTGGTAGCAGGTTTGAGACGTTATGAAATAAGCTATAATTAGTGTTGTGAAAGTCAGCGGCTAGCAACGTGGCCTTCAATTGGGAGTTGTGGATAACACGCCAGAGATAGAGAGAGCTGAAGGAGAGGAGTCTGTTGTGGCTTTGTTAAAACGGGTCGGTGAAATGTGATTGAAGGCCTCAGGCGTGCAGACGTGATCACTTGCGTGCATAAATGTGTGTGTATCAGTTCCGGGTTTGGGGAGAAGGTCTTGTATATTGCAGGCAAGGGCAACGGTAAGTTGCGTGTAACATCCTGGAGGAGCAAGGTCTAGCATTGCGTGCAAGGTGGTGAGGTGTCGACAGTACGAG